>Ga0256406_1000031_pt1 | contig 235635 bp, 194 predicted proteins | sample RumenRJG_03DNA_FD_185986 | JGI IMG/M metagenome (GOLD analysis project Ga0256406, IMG submission 185986) | Bovine rumen microbial communities from Lethbridge, Alberta, Canada - RJG_03 | ecosystem: Host-associated > Mammals > Digestive system > Stomach > Rumen | place: Canada: Alberta... | reverse complement strand
CCTGGCTTTTACCATGCCTGCTTTTGGAAGACGGACAGCATTATCCGCAACAGAGATGGTCCCGCCCTGGTTATTGGTAGTGTATGACAGCTTTGCACGGCGTTTTGACTTGAACTTCGGATAGCCGTGCCCCGGCTGGTCAAATGCAGCGACATAAGCCCTCTGAAGATCAAGCTGTACGTTCGCAAGGGCAAGGGAGTCTACTTCTTTGAGATACGAATACCTGTAATCCGACTTGTACCATGCGGGAGTCGGAAGCAGGGTTATCCCATAATCGTTGTAGGCGTCGATACGGTCGCCGAGCATAAGGTTCCATATCTTACGGCAGCAGCCGAACGTTTTTGCAAATAAGATTTTCTGGTCGACTGTAGGATACAGCCTGTAAACGTATGCTTTGTTCATAACTGGGCGTTTTTCTGCCTTTCGATGTAGCGTCTGATGTTATCCTCGGATGTAGAGCCAATAGTCTCAACAAAGTAACTGCCGTTCCAGAGATGCCCTTTCCACAAAGATTTACGGAGTTCAGGAAATTCTTCCAGAAGTCTGTTGCCTGATATGCCTTTCAGGTATTTTACAATCTGGGTGATGGATATCTTTGGCGGAGCAGACACAAAACAATGTACGTGGTCATTTTCACCGGCTTTGATATTCACAATAGTAAAGCCTTTTGCTTTGGCAATCTCATGGCAGAGTTCATAAAGCCGTTCAGATATTTTTTGTGACAGCACTTTGCGACGATACTTTACACACCAGACGATATGGTAATTTATGTTATAGACACAGGTGCGTCCATACGTATATTTGTTCATACATATAGTATAACATAATCTGAAAGAATGAGCAAGAAGTTACGCTGTTTCTTATCTATACAGATAGCCTTCTTTTTGACGGGCTTTCATCTCGGGAACAAGTTCCCGAGAATTCCCGCCCGATTTCTTAAAAAACGCTTTCTGGCTCTCAATCTCCGCACGCAGTTCCTCATCTGTAGGAAGATAAAGCTTGTATTTTGATGCAAAGAGCTGCTCATTACCGTGCATCACGGAATATTTTGCAATGTCTTCATCCGTGTCGGTGCAGAGAACAATTCCTAGCGTTGGATTATCATCCGGCCTTTTTTTCAGTTCGTCATACATCTGGATATACATATCCATCTGGCCAACGTCCTGATAAGTAATCTTTTTCGTCTTCAGGTCAATCAGCACAAAACATTTCAAGATGTAGTTGTAGAAAACAAGATCAATATAATAATCTTCCTTTTCTGTGTGAATATGCTGCTGCCTGGCGACAAAGGCATATCCCTTCCCCATTTCCATCAGAAATTTCTGCAGGTTGTCAATAATGCTCTGCTCCAAATCAGATTCCAGATACGAAGTATCTTCATGCATTCCAAGAAATTCTGCAATAACCGGATTCTTGATGAATTCCAGTTTGTCCTGATATGAAGACGTCAGCATCTGCATTTCCTGTTTGACTGCTTCCGGCCTCTGCGTCTTCAGCATCCGATAATAATACTGAGAAGATACATTCCTCTGTAGAGTCCGTACACTCCAGCCTTCCTGAAAAGCTTCACGTTCATACCAGTCTCGTGCCTTGCGGTCTTTTACCTGCAAAAGGACGCGATAGTGTGTCCATGAGAGGAACTGCTGAGATTTTCCACTCACTGAGTGGAAAATCTCAGGGAATTCCTTATAGAACGAATAAAAATTATATAGATTGGTTTTTGTGAAACCATTTCCGTATTTCTTTGTCAGGCTTTTTGACAAAGACTTCATCACTTCCAGACCATATTCAGCCCGGCCGCTCTGCGAAAGTTCCTCTTCTGCGATACGTCTTCCAATCAGCCAATTACGCTGCACCAGAAGTACATTGACAGATTGATACGCACGCTTCCTGGCAGCATCGACAATTTCTTCCGTATCTTTTACCACATCACCGGTTCTGTGATATTCAATCAGATTCGTATCAGCCATATCACAGCACCTTCCTTACTGTCTGCGGACTGTAGGTATCGAAAATCTGCTCAAAGTTTGCCGCAACACTGTCACTTGCCATGGAGCTGTCACGGAACACAGCATAGAAAGGATGCCGCTTGGCAATAGCAGTAACAACCTCATCAGTAACATCATTATCAAAGCATGCAATCAGATATCCATCGGCGACGGAGAAGACTTTCTTCCCAGCAATTTCTGTCTGCTCAACTTTTGAAGACAGCAGCACGCCAAGATCAAGCATCACCTGAATCAGGAGATCTTCCGGTGTACGGTCTTCCTTAATATTGTCTGTGAACTGATCCAGATCCATCTGTCCAATATCTGCCGGGCGATAATAAACGTCCTTCATGTTGGAAGAATCCACCTTGAAGCAGCGGAAACCGTAGTCGATGTCTGCGCCGGTTTCTTCTTTAATCTTCTTACCGGCGCGGCGGATACGTTCCTCGCCAATGTCGCAAATGGTATTAAAGCCCGCTTTGTGTGCAGGTGTATTTTCTTCAGTCAGCTCTGGCATCTGTATCATAATGAATTTCCGATAGCCTTTATCCTCTGCGTTCTGTTGCAGGAGTGCATGGGCTGTTGTTGCAGATCCAGAAAAGAAATCCATCACATAATATGAATTGTCATTGATTATGTGCATTAAATATTTAATGAGCTCAACTGGCTTTGGAAAATCAAATGGAATTTTCAATACATTTAGCTCTTTCGCTGCATGCCTATTCTCATATTTCAATATTAGGTCCGACGGGAGCTGCCCCGCTTCTAATCTAGAATTTAGCCATATTTTTGTATAAATATTCCAATGAGCCTTTTTTCCAGATTTCGCGTCTAAAAGAGGAGTAGTTGTACTCTTAACAAAAACAATATCATCATTTTTTACTCCTTCGGAAAAAGTTTTTTGATTCCATCTCCAAGGGAGATCATTAGGAGGAATGACCTGCTGACCATCAGGACATTCAATTGGATATGATGAACCTCCATGTTTTAAAGATGCCTGAAACAATCCCATAGTCCTATAGCGTTCACCCTTTCTTATACCGGTATCTTGCACATGGTTATAAACTTTATCGATTAGCTCTTGACTCATGTCTGCCTTAAACGGAGAGGCCACTTCAGCATTTTTGGCGTAAACAACAATAAAGTCTATATTCTGTGTGAAAAATTTGCCTTGATTATTGCCAGTCTTCATTTGTCTGGAAACAATCCCCGCTCTATTTAATCTCCCAAAAATTTCATCACAGATTTTGAGTATATTATCCAATTCATTTTGACCTATGCTAATAAAAATGGCTCCATCTTCAGATAAAAGATCCTTTGATATTTTGATCCTTGGATATAACATATTAAGCCAATCTGTATGAAACCGCCCATTACTATCATTATTCTGCACAAGCCTATTCTGCTTTTCGTCATATTCTCCACTAAAACTTGGCCATTCACCAGCACTTACAGAAAAGTCATCCTCATAAATCAAATCCGAGCCTGTATTATATGGAGGATCGATGTAAATCATCTTCACTTTTCCCAGATACGTCTCCTGTAGAAGCTTCAACGCATCCAGATTATCACCTTCGATATAAATGTTCTCAGAGTCCGTCCCACCCGGTGTTCCGTCTCTTCCGACAGACTTTTCCTGCTCAAAGCGCAGTGTCTTTGCGATTGGGGCATTTGCCAGCACAACAGACTTTCTCTTATCCGGCCATGTGAACTGATAGCGTTCCTGCCCATCGTCCACAACCTGTGCGTTGATCTCCTGCATCAGAACATCTTTGTCTATCGCACGTTCAACTATTGCTCTGCCTTTTTCATCATAGCCAGTGATTGTTTCGGTCACTGCATCCGGAAAGAGAGCTGCCAGCTTCTTATAGTTTTCTTCTGCCAGATCTGGTGTGTGCATTTTCAGCTTATCCATTTGTGATTTCCTCCAGTTGCTTTTTGTACTCTTGCAGCCGTGTGTATAGTTCAAACTTTTTCTTCGGCTGCTGTTCCTTCCATGCGGCGGCTTCTATTCTCTTTATCAGCGTATTCAATCGATCAATTTCGTCCTGCGTTTTTAATTGCTCATCGATTGTCTGGCCTTCTTGTTTTAGTACGGCTTCGGAAGAGACCGCAATCTGCCGAACCAGATCATCCCATATCTCATCGAGCGTGTTCCCGGCAAGTGTCAGAGACAGATTGTTTTCCTTCATCCATTTTGTCCGATACAGCTTGCTGTGATAAACTGCCAGCTGCCGCTCGGCATCATACACAAGCAGGAAGATGAGCTTATGTGGATTCTGACGGGCAATAGCCTCGACAATCTTGCCATCGAAATCCTGCTTCTTAAGGCTTATCGACAGAAGCATGATTTCCCTTATCTCTGAGTCCTTCTCAAGGTTCAGGTTTCCTTTTGTCAGGCTGTTTTCCACAGTGATGCGGTCGACATCTGACACAAACTTCTGCTTAAGAGCAGCCGACAGCGGAAGGTGTTTATAAAATGCTTCCTTAGGCAATCGTCGTCGCACTATGGTACTTGCTGGGAAATCGATCATTTACATCACCACCATAAAACAGATCAGTTCATAATCCTCAAGTCCTGAAAATCCGCTGGACTGAAACGTTGTCTCACCAGCAGAGAAGAAGCTGGAAATGTCCTCCTCGTCTTTTGCATCGATAATCGAACCGATAGCATCTTCGAGAAGCTGGGAGACCTTGCTCATGTTCCGTCCATCCTTAGTTTCCCTATTAAATATCCTGCACAGTTCCTTATCCGGTTCAGCCTTGCCTCTGGCTATATGCCGCATCTCATCAAGCGTGTCCTTCGGCTGCAGATGGTTGGTAATGATCTCCCCGTCTTTTCCTACATAAACCATATAAAACGGATGCAGTCGGTTCTGGTTCTTGATATTGATCTTCGTATTCACATTCTTCAGGACAAAGATCACGCCGGGCTTTTCTCCATGCGCGACCGCGTGGATTCCAAACGGCATATGGTCAATGTCCTTATGCTCTTTCATGTAGGCAAGAAGATCCATTCGGAAATCATTGAGCCCCATATCCGTAATGGAAATGCCGGAATTCATTTCTTCCAGATCAACAACTTCCTCCTGCAGTTTCTTTAGCTGCGCTTTCCGATATTCCAGATCACCCTTTTCATCCTGGTTGATCAGGTCATCATCGCCGGTCGAAGTCATGACGGAGATGCGCATTCTGGTTTCGACCCTGGCTTTCAGGTTGATGTACTCGTCCAGCGTCAGATCTGGCCAGAAGTTCACCAGCTGGATCACTTTATTTTTACTGCCGATACGGTCAATTCTGCCAAACCGCTGAATGATCCGGACTGGATTCCAATGAATGTCGTAATTGATGCAGTAGTCGCAGTCCTGCAGGTTTTGTCCTTCAGAAATACAGTCCGTCCCGATCAGAATATCGATGTTATTATTTGTGTCCTTCGGATAAAGGACATCCCTGTCTTTCGACATCGGAGAAAAACAGGAAAGCACATGGTTCATTTCTGCCTTAAAATTCGGGATCGTCGTCCGGCCTTCCACGCTGCCTGTAACAAGAGCAGTATTGAGTCCCAGCTGCTTTGCCTTCGGTGCAATATTCTCATACAGATATTCTGCTGTATCAGCAAACGCCGTGAAAATCAGGACTTTCCTGTTGCCCGGATTGATCGGATTTTCTTCCTTCTTCCGAATCACTTCAATCAGCTGATTCAGCTTGTAATCGTATTCCGGCGTAATGTCCTCAACCATACTGATAAGGACGGATAACGTATCAAGGTCCGAGTCCATATCTCGTTTCCACGAAATGTAATCCATGTCCCGAAGGTCGATCTGCACCTTCTTTCCTACGGAAAAGAAGTCCGTGTTCTGATCATCGTCGTCAAAGTCTGTTGCGGCTCCAGACAGATCTGACATCTCATCCAGATTACCTGTTCCATTCTGCATAAAATCGCTGATGATCTGATCCGTATCATATAGATACTGGTACACCCGCTTCACAGTCAGAAGGAAGGAATGAACGGAGCTTTCCATCCGCTTCAGTAGGTTGATACTCATCAGGCGCTGGATACCTGTCTCACGTCCCTTTCGGAAGTTTTCTGTCTCCTCTTCAGACAGATACTTTGAAAGCTTGCTTGGCAGGATAAATTGCGTAGGCGTGTATATCGTTAGTTTCAGATCAGAAAGGCACTCATACACTTCCTTATAATTGATCGCGCCCTTCTTATCTGTCAGCTTTGGATATAGTGATATCGGCTTGTTCCTCGTAGGGAATGTACCGATATCCTTAGTGTCGTAATAGGTCTGGATGTGGTGGCGGGATCTCGCGATCGTCACGGAATCCAGCACCTCGAAGAAGTCAAAGTCCAGCTTGGAGAGCAGGTTCTGCGTCGTCCGTTCTTTCTCCGGGAGCTTACACCATGCGTTGTAAACCTTCTGGGCCTGCCGGAAGATCGTATCGATATCTGACTTCGTATTCAGCTTTTCATTAATCTCTTCCGGATTTCCTTCATAGGCCAGAGCCAGCTGATTGCGGAGATCATAGAAACGGTTATTTACCGGTGTGGCAGAGAGCATCAGCACCTTGGTTCGTACACCCGGCTTTATCACTCGGTTCATTAACCGCATATACCGGTTTTCTTTTTCTCCGCCGTGGGTATTGGTACCATTTCCATTACGAAAGTTATGACTCTCATCGATCACAACAAGGTCATAGTTTCCCCAGTTAATTCTGTCAATTGGAAGGCCGATCGGCGTCATGCCGCTGTTCCTTGAAAGGTCTGTATGATAAAGAACATCATAGCGGAAGCGATCTTTCGCCAGCGTATTATTCACGAGATTTCCTCGATATGTCATCCAGTTCTCCGAGAGCTTCTTTGGGCAGAGGACAAGTACGTTCTTATTCCGGCCTTCGTAATATTTGATGACCGCAAGCGCAGTGAAAGTTTTACCAAGACCGACACTGTCCGCCAGAATGCAGCCGTTATACTGCTCCAGCTTATTGATGATTTCAAGAGCAGCATCCTTCTGAAAATTGTAGAGCTTATTCCAGATCACGCTGTTCTTGAATCCAGTTGCTTCATTTGGCAGGACATCTTCTGAAATATCATCGAGGAATTCATTGAAGATGTTGTAAAGAGTCATGAAGTAGATCAGCTCAGGAGAATTCTCCTGATAGACTGTGCTGATCATCTCAATGACGTCATTCGTCACGTCCGTCAGCTTTTCTTTATCGTTCCAGACATTTTCAAAAAGGCTCAAAAATTCCCTGCTGGCCGGATTCTCGAACCGGGTCACCATGTTGCTGATATTGTTCCCACGCTCACATCCCAGATCAACTGCCGTGAATGAGTTCATCGGCATATAGGTATAGGCATCCTCCGGATTTTCAACGACAAGGAAATTATTCATTCCTTCTCTGGTAGTGTTGGTACGGAAGGAAGCCTTGCGACGCATCCAGTCAGCGCATTCCTTGGCCACAGCCTTCTGTTTCAGTTCATTCCGAAGACGCACTTCAAACTCTGTACCGTACAGACTCTTCTCCCGGTTCAGCCTCGGAATATAGAATTCCCTACGCTCCTTCTGTGTCTTCTCAGCGACAAATGTCGGAGACGTAAATATAAACCGGAACTCATCGCAGCTTTCCAACTCGTCTTTTAATGCCTGATATGCATAAATGGAGAAACATGCCGCCGCAATGGACAGCTTGCTGCCTGATTGTATTTTCTTCGTAAGGTCATCCTTTACGACCTTGGTTGTATTATTGAATGTATCCATTAAAACGACTCCATTCCTGCTGCCGGATTACCGCTTCACACTTTCTGTATCAGACTTCTGCTTGATGTCCACAGGGTCTGTGTCGAGTACTTTTTTCTCGTCTCCGGGTTCCGACTCACTCTCATGATTTCATTAATATTACAGTTCAACGCTTCACAAATCTTCAGCAATACATCTGTGGTAATATTCTCGCCCTTTCCTAACTTTGCAAGAGAAGTTGTGCTGATACCACTCTGCTCCCGGAGGTCTTTCTTGCCCATAATCACTTCTCCTTTGCAGCATCAGCATCCATAAATCTGCGAATTTCATTTTCTAACTGGTCTTTGTCAGGAAGATAGAGCTGATAGCGGCTGACAAATAGCTGATTAGAAATATTCTGTGTAGCATATTTCACCATCAGTTTATCCTCATAAGCCCCCATAACAATGCCGATTGGTTCTGTATCCCCGGGCGTATTCATTTCTTCTCTATAATAATTGAGATATAAATTCATCTGTCCGATGTCTTCATGCTGTACTTCTCCACGTTTCAAATCAATCAGAACAAAGCATTTTAAAATACGGTGATAAAACACGAGGTCAATTTTAAAAATTCTACCGCCGATATTTATGCGCTGTTGTCTGCCGACATACGTAAAACCTTTGCCAAGTTCAAGAAGGAACTGACTCAGGTTGTTTATCAGAGCTGTCTCCAGATCGCCTTCCTTATAGACAGGTAATTCCGGAAGCCCAACAAATTCAAATATATATGGATCCTTCACAACATCTTCCGGCTTTTCAACAATCTGCCCTTTTTCTGCAAGCATCATAACTTCATCTTTATTTTTGCTGAGAGCCAGACGCTGATAGAGCATACTGCTCATCTGCCGTTTCAGTTCTCTGACGCCCCAGTTTTCCTGCTCGCACTCTCGCAGATAAAATGATCTTTCCTGTGGATCATCAATTTTGAGTAGCTCCACGTAATGGCTCCAGCTTAATTTTGCAGACAGTGTCTGCAAAATTGGAAATGTAAGATAGAGCTTGCGCATCTTATTCACATTGCTCATGCCAAAGCCTTTTCCATATCTTTCGCTCAGATCATGAGACAGTCGCTTTAAGGTTTCTGAACCATATTCTGCCTTCTCATGGCCTGCCTGCTCATACAAAACGATATATCTGCCAATATTCCAGTTTGTTTCGACAATGGCCTGATTGACCTGATTAACTGCTTTCTGTCTGCCGTTGTTTAACGCTATTCCGATGTTCTGCAGTAAATCCTGATATTCTGCATTATCTGATACAGGCTGACTGATGTTTTTACCCGCCATACTCAGTTCTCCTTCAGTTTTTTACAGACAACAGAATTATCCCTTCTCCAGTTGGAGATCTTACACAAAACCGCTTCAGGTTCTTCCGACTGTGTATCTGATAATTCCGGTATCATATCAAAGAACGACATCTGGTGATATTCCTCAGAAAGATCCAGCCCCCGCTTCTTCATCAGCTTATAGCTTTTCTTATAAGCCGAAGTAAATTTGACGTTTAAGATCATTCAGGCTTCAAGAGCTTTCTTAAGATCTTCCATACTGGTGTATCCCGGAACGTCAGGGTCACGGGAAATGCGTTTTGCCTCATTGGCAGCGCTGAGCAATTCATTGGAGTACTGCGGAACCTCAACCTTGAAAGGAAGTCCACCTCTCAGGATGCACTGTCTTAAGAAAATATTAACAGCGCCGGACATATCCAGGCCAAGTTCACTAAAGAGTTCGTTCGCCTGCTTTTTAACACCGGAATCGATACGGATCTGCGTTTGAACTGTAGACATATAAATCATCTCCTTTCAGCTCAAATTATAATTTGTTTGGTTTACGTTGTCAATCATAGCGACAATTTTTTGCTAGTAGGAGAGGCGGTCTGAATCTCTAAAAGCGATAATCCAAAAGACCGGCGCCCCCTCACGCGTGCGAAAACCGCGTTTTCTAAAGGGTAATAAAGGAGTTGATATTTAACAACAGGTTATACCTCTCGAAGAGTATCTACATAAGCTATATCTTTCTTTATCTCGGCAAAATCCACTGATACTTCTCCATCTGAAATCCACACTGGAACCTTTTCATCAAAAGTATAGATAGAAATAATGTCATCAGCAGCAAATACTGTCACATATATGAGCATTCTGTCCGGATCGACCATCCAGTATTCCCTGACTCCTGCCTGTGCGTATTCACCGTACTTAATCTCTATATCCTTTTTTCTCGTAGATGGAGACAGGACCTCAATGACCAGATCCGGAGCACCAATAACTCTCTTTTTTGATAGTCTGTCTTTGTGACATACTACAAAAACATCCGGTTGTACTATAGTCCTGTCATCTGCATTCAGCTGCACATCATATGGCGGTGTATATACTCTGCATTCCGTATGCTTCTTGGATGCCTCTTTTAATGCAACTGCAATATCGAGCTGTATATCCTGGTGAACTGCAGACGAAGATGCCATGTCATAGATCACGCCTTCTATCAGTTCAGCTCTCTGACCATCTGGCAATGCTAAGTAATCTGCCAATGTGTAGCTCCCCTGTTTCGGATACTTCTGATTCTTAGCCCATTCCGGAACAATGTGAAATCGAGGTGTCGGCTCCATATACATATCAGCATCGTACTGTAATGCCTCATCCCGGAGGCTGGTTACGTTCTTCTGAAGAGGTGTGTATCTGACTTCCGATATTTCTCCGCGTTCATGCGAATCTAAAACATTTTCTAAGGCTTTCATAGTATTGGTTCTCGGATTCTTCGTAAACCCTCCCAACACTTTCTGCACTGTAGTCTTTGGCACACCACTGAGTAAAGCTATCTGCTGATACGTGTAACCTAATCTTTTCTTTTTCTCTTGCATCTGCTCTAATGTCATACAGCTCACCATCCCTTGTCGTATACGTTCATTTGTTCGATGTCTATATTATAACAGGTCTAGAACAATATATCAAGCAAAATATGGATATTTCATCCATTAATGATTTTTTTACGAGGCTGATTCACAAGAAACACTAAAAATTGAATATTGAAAATATCACAATCTTATGATTAAGTCGCCAAAAGTACCTTCAAGAGGTCATGAACATGTCATTTGTTTTTAACGATTCACAGCAGTAATCTCTCTTTGATAAGTTAGCTTTTCTTTCACCACATTCAGTCCAGTCCTCATAAATAGTCAAGTATAAAAAAACGGCTGTGGAGACGCATTCCACAGCCGTTTTTTTTGCATCAATTTTCTATTACGCAGTCTTCTCTTCTGCTGCCTTCCGAAGTACTGTAATGACTTTCTTCGGGCACTTGGCGGCGCAGGCGCCGCAGCCGACACATTTGTCCTGATCGATGTAGGCGATGTTGTCGACTACATGGACAGCGTCATGCTGACAGGTCTTCTCACAGAGATGGCAGGCGATACAGCCGGTCTTGCAGACTGACATGACATCTTTGCCTTTGTCTTTGTTGCGGCAGTCGACTACTTCCGAAGCCTCATAAGGGATCAGCTCTATGATGCTTCTCGGGCAGGCTTCTACGCACTTGCCACAGGCTTTGCAGGCTTCCTTGTCTACTAAGGCGATGCCGTTTACGATGTGGATGGCATCGAACTGGCAGGACTCTACGCAGTCGCCGAATCCCATGCAGCCGTACTTACAGTCTTTAGGGCCGCCGCCTGGTACGAAGGCCATGGCCTGGCAGCTCTTTACACCGCTGTAGTTGTACTTCGTCGAAGCCTGATCACAGTCTCCGATACATCTGACATGAGCTACCATACGGACCTGCTCTCCTGCATCTACGCCCATGATGGCGCCGACTTTTGCGGCTACCGGAGCTCCTCCGACAGGGCACTGGTTTACAGGAGCTTCTCCTGTGACGATGGCATGAGCGCATCCCGGGCATCCGGGATAACCGCAGCCGCCGCAGTTATTTCCAGGAAGTACTCCAAGCACTTCCTCTTCTCTGGGATCCACTTCTACTTTGAACTTCTCAGAAGCCAGACAGAGAAGGAATCCGATCAGACAGCCGGTCGCACCGACTATCACTGTTGCGATAATTACTCCACTTAACATACGAATACCCTCCTTAGATCATTCCTGAGAATCCGAAGAATGCTATGGACATAAGGCCTGCTGTGATAAGAGTCGTGGCAGTTCCCTTGAAGTACTTCGGGTAATCATTGTACTTGTACTTCTCACGGATGCCGGCGAGGATCACGATGGACAGGAAATATCCAAGGCCTGTGCCGAGTCCATAGACAACACCCTCGAGAATGCTGTAGTTATTTGTTACGTTCTTAAGTGCAACACCAAGAACAGCGCAGTTCGTAGTGATCAGCGGAAGGTAAACACCTAAGGCCTGGTACAGTGACGGGACATTTTTCTTAAGGAACATCTCAACGACCTGAACCAGTGCGGCGATGACCAGGATGAATACGATCGTATCGAGGTATTCAAAGCCTGTCGGCACCAGGATGTACTTGTACAGAACACCTGCAACTACCGAAGCGATAGTTATGACGAAGGTAACCGCACCGCCCATTCCTACTGCTGTCGAAGTCTTTTTTGAAACTCCGAGGAATGAACAAAGACCTAAGAACTGACTTAAGAGTACGTTGTTTACGATGAACGCACCGATAAAAATAAGTGCCAGATTTGTCATTTACCACTCGCCTCCTTCTGCTTTGCCTTGAGGTTAGAAACGGCTTCCTTTACGTTCGGGTTATCAGAATCCATAGCTGCTTCGAGGCTGTCCTCATCGTTACACAGACACGAATTCTGAATAGGTGCTAAAGGCTTACCTTTCTGTGCCTGCTTCTCTCTCACGATATTCATGATGACTACCAGGAGAGCCAGGATGAAGAAAGCTCCAGGTGCAAGTACGAAGATAGAGATCGGAGTGTATCCTGCTTTTCCGGCAGCCTTATCTGCTAACGGAAGGATCTGTGCTCCGAAGATACTACCTGATCCTAAAAGCTCTCTGACTGCTCCGATAAAGATCAGTGAGCAGGTAAATCCGAGTCCCATTCCGAGTCCATCGAATAGTGACGGGATGACCGGATTCTTAGATGCGTAACTCTCAGCACGTCCGAGGATGATACAGTTTACTACGATCAGAGGGATGTAGATACCTAGCGAATCATAGAGGCTCGGCAGATAACCCTGTATCAAAAACTGTACTATCGTAACGAATGAAGCTACGACTACGATGAAAGCCGGCATACGTACACGGTCCGGGATCATTTTTCTTAGGGCTGAAATAAGCGCATTAGAAAGCGCCAGTACGACTGTAGTGGAAAGTCCCATTCCAAGTCCGTTCATGGCTGATGTCGTGACTGCAAGAGTCGGGCAGATACCAAGTACGAGGACAAATATAGGATTTTCCTTTACAATACCATTATAAAGTCTTTCCTTTGGGCTATCCATCAATCCTCACCTCCTGCTATACTCTTGTAATACTCAAAGCCGGCATCGACACCATTTGTGATGGCGCGTGATGTGATCGTAGCACCGCTGATAGCCTGGATCTCGTTATCCTTCGGCGTGCTCTTTGTCACAGTGTATTTGCCGACTGCAATGCCTTTGAACTGGTTCATGAACGCAGGCTCTGTGGACTTCATTCCAAGTCCCGGAGTATCTGAGATATCTGTTATCTTATAGCCGTTCATTTTGCCATCGTTTGTGACACCCATTGAAAAAGTAGCGTTTCCGCCGTAGCTCTTCGTCACGACTGTGATGACATAGCCAAGTGACTGTCCACTCTTGTCATCGGCTTCGACGCAGGCTGTGATCGAGATATTATCATAGCCGGCCTTTTTTACCAGGGCTGTGGCCTTATCGGAGTCGAAGTCCTTGTAAGGTGTGAATGAATCAGCCTTCTCAAAAACTGACTTGTAAGCGTCATTTGTAGCCTTGGCTGCTGCTGCTTCTCTAGGGTTTAAAGTGATCTGGTAGATCAGACCTAAAAGGAGACCTGAGACTAACGTAATGACCGTAAGCCTCATAGCGTCTCTGACGATCGATTTCTTATCACTCATGCTTTAGCCTCCTTTTCTTTCTTTGCCTTCTTTATGCCGAAAGCTCTAGGTATAGTAGCTTTCTCGATAAGAGGTACGAAGAGGTTTGAGAAGATGATAGCGTATGAAACTCCCTCAGCCGATGAGCCGAAGAATCTGAAGATCCCGGTCATGACTCCTAAGAGGATTCCATATATGATCTGTCCTGTCGGAGTGATCGGGCTGGTGACATAATCGGTAGCCATGAAAAATGCTCCGAGCATAAGTCCGCCGCCTGCTAACTCACCTACGAGGAAATTCATATCGAAACCGTGTCCACCAAAGATGATAGTAAAAATGGCGAAAGTCAGGATATAGGTTCCCGGGATCCTTAAAGTAATGACTCCCATAAGGATCAGGAAGATAGCTCCGATGACTATGGCTATCATAGAAGTCTCACCGATGGTTCCAGGGATATTTCCAAGGATCATGCGCATCGTATCGACTGTCTTTCCGGCCTTTAATGAAGCGAGCGGTGTAGCTCCTCCAAAGGTATCTGTAAATCCCGGATAGTCAGAGAAGTCTGTCATGAGTCCAGCAAATGATATAAGCAGGAAGCATCTGGCTCCGAGTGCCGGGTTCATGAAGTTCTGCCCCAAGCCTCCGAACAGCTCTTTTACGATGATGATGGCAAAAGCACCGCCGAGGATCCCGAGCCAGATAGGTGCTGAGCTCGGAAGGTTTAAAGCTAAAAGAAGTCCGGTAACTACTGCTGAGAGATCACGAGTAGTATTTTTCCTGTGGACTATGCGGCAGTAGATATACTCTGATAATACACTAGCTGCTACCGTGGTCACGATGATAAGCAGTGCCTTTATGCCGAAGTTAAATACTCCGAAAATGGTAGCTGGCATCAGCGCTATGATCACGTAAGCCATGATACGCTGCGTATCATCTTTTGCCCTCACATGAGGTGAGGAAGTTACATTAAGCATTTTATTTTCTTCCAATTTACTCACCTCACTTCTTGTCCTTTGCTGCCGCAGCAGCTTTCTTCTTATCTGCTAAGACCTGTTTCTTCATGGTCTTTATGTACTGGGCTAACGGACGTCTGGCAGGGCAGCCGTAACTGCAGCTTCCACACTCGACGCACTCAAGTCCGTACCAATTCTCGAATAGCTCCTTCTCACCGTGCTTTGAGTAATCGGCCAGTCTCGATGGAACAAGTCCTTCAGGGCAGGCCTCTACACAGCGTCCACAGTTGATACATGCAGTTTCTTCGTATTCACTGGCAGCATCTTCTGTAAGACATAGAAGAGCCGAGGTCGTCTTCGTAGTAGGAACGTCGAGACCGTACATGGCAAATCCCATCATAGGTCCGCCGCTTATCATCTTCTTCGCGTCGTGGATAAGTCCGCCGGCTGCGTCCAGAAGCTCCTGATAGCTCGTTCCTATACAGATGCGGAAATTCCTCGGTTCACAGACTGCGTCACCTGTGACTGTAAATACCCTGTTCATGACTGGGATACCGAGCTTTACAGCATCGTAGATGGCCATCAGCGTAGCGACATTATCTACTATGCAGCCTGCGTCTGCAGGGAGCATTTTGGAATTGATGTCTCTGCCCGTGACTGCGTGGATAAGCTGACGCTCACCGCCCTGCGGGTACTTCGTAAGAAGCGGCTGTACCGAGAGCTTATCGTCATCTTTTATCAGCTCGCCGATTTTTTCAATGCAGTCTGGCTTGTTATTCTCGATGGCGAAGACACCCTTGGCGTTCGGGAACAACTGTAAGACGATCTTCATGCCGCCTATCAGCTTCTCCGGCTCTTCTACCATCTCACGATAGTCGCTTGTCAGATAAGGCTCACACTCAGCGCAGTTTGCGATGATGTAGTCTATCTGATCCGGGTTCTTCGGAGAGAGCTTTACGTGTGTCGGGAATCCGGCACCGCCCATTCCGACTACTCCAGCATCCTGGATTTTCTTGATGATCTCATCTTTGGATAGCTTTGTGACATCCTTCGTTTCCTCGAAACCGGCTTCCATGAAATTCCCGTCGCTTTCTACTACGATGGAATCCACCATGTCACCGGTAGCAGTGCGCCTCTTCTCTATGGCTTTGACTGTTCCGGAAACTGAAGAATAGATTGGTGATGATACGAAGCCACCCGCTTCAGCGATCTTCTGACCGCGAAGAACCGTGTCACCCTTCGCTACCAGTGGTTTTGCAGGAGCTCCGATATGCTGTGATACCGGGAATACCAGCTCGCCCTGGGGAAGGAGTTCTTTGATCGGTTTTGACTTTGAAAGCTCTTTGCCTTCAAAGGGATGGACTCCGCCTTTAAATGTTCTAAGGCTCATTCAGTTACCCCACTTTCTTCTTTATTCTGGTCTGATTTTCATAAAGAAAACCTTTCATACAAAAGTATTATATCACTTTTGCACATAAAAAAAGCACTTCAATCTGATTGTTTTGTACATTTTTTCGTACTAGCACAATAAAGTACGATGATCTTTGATGTGACGCCCGGCCTCATATGAAGCCGGGATTTGTTGTTTAACTTCTGTGACCTTTAAAAAGTGTGCCTACCTTTCGGCCGTCGACTACCGAGTAGAGGGCATCCGGGTGAGCGCCATTTGTGACGATGGTGCTGATTCCCTGAGCCGTGGCGAGACGGGCTGCTTCTAGCTTCGTGCGCATGCCGCCGGTTCCACGCCTGCTGCCTGCTCCACCTGCGAGTTCGAAAGTCTCATCCGTGATCTCGTCTATCCTGTCAATCAGCTTCGCGTCAGAGTAGAGTCTCGGATCCTTATCGAAGAATCCGTCTATATCTGAAAAGATCACGAGCTTTCCGGCATTGCAGAGAATGGCGACTATGGCTGAAAGCTTATCGTTATCACTGAACAGATGCTCCTCGGAATCAATCTCTGTATAGCTTACCGAGTCATTCTCATTTACGATAGGGATGATCCCCATTTCAAGAAGAGTGTTTATCGTATTTGAAAGGTTTTCCTTTTTCTCTTCGTTCTCTAAGTCATCCGCGTTGAAAAGTATCTGAGCCACCTGATGGTCGTATTCCCCGAAGAACTTATCATAGAGGAACATATTCGAGCACTGTCCGACTGCGGCGCACGCCTGCTTGTATCTTAGCTCTGTCGGCTTTTCCTTCAGGTGAAGAGCAGATGCTCCTACCGCTATGGCTCCTGAAGATACCAGGACTATGTCAAAGCCCATATTGTGCACGTCGCTTAGTACGAGGGCAAGTCTGTCGAATTCCTTCAGGTTCGGGTTTCCTATCTCATTCGTAAGTGTAGATGTGCCTACTTTTACTACGATTCTCTTTTTATTTACCATTATGAGTTTGATGCCTCCACCAGCTTCTGTTTCAGCTGTCCTTCGAGCTCTGAGAGCTCCTTCTCCGCCTCATGTCTCCTCTCGGTACCGTTCTTCTGGATACTCAGGACTTCATCTATCGTAGAGATAAGCGACTCATTCGTGTGCTTAAGAGTCTCTATATCTACTATTCCGCGCTCCGACTCCTTAGCCGATTCTGTGACAGCCACCTTCAGCTTGTCGGCATTTTTCTTAAGGAGCTCGTTTGTCATGTCATTTACTTCACGCTCTGCCTTTGCAGCCTGTGTAGAATGCTCGACTCCCAAGGCAATGACCATCTGATTTTTCCAGAGAGGAATGGTATTTACTATAGTCGACTGGATCTTCTCAGCCATTTCAGTATCGGCTGACTGCACGAGCCTTATCTGCGGCCCGGTCTGAAGAGCTATCGTGCGGCTTAACTCCAAGTCGTAGATCTTCTTATCGAAACGGTTGCATTTATCGGCTAAATCCTTCGCCCTCTGCGCGTCTTCCGGGAGTCCCGAGGCAGCAGCCTTATCCTGCAAGTTCTTAAGGTCAGTATTTCTTACGATCTCCAGCTTTTTCTTTCCAGCAAGGATGTACATGGAAAGCTCTTTGAAGTAGCTCAGATTCAGATCGTACATTTTGTCAAGCACATCAATATCTTTTAAAAGTGTGACCTGGTGCTTCTCGAGTTCTCTTGTGACCGCAGTCACGTTCGTCTCGATAGATGAATACTTTGCCTTCAGGGCATTCACCTTGTTAGCGCTCTTTTTAAAAAGTGCTTTAAGCCCCTTCTCGTTCTCATCGACATCGAAATTCTTAAGCTCTGTGACCAGACCTGTTAGCATCTCACCGACATCGCCCATATCAGAAGTCCTTACATTATCTATAGTCTTCTGTGAAAAATCGGCGAGCTTCTTCTGCGTAGCCACTCCATAGTTCATGACTGCTGCAGAGTTCGTGATGTCGATTTTTTCTACAAAAGCGTCTACCTGCGCCTGTTCTTCAGGCGTCAGCTTTGCTGCTTCCTCTACATCTGCTTCAAGCTGCTTTTCGTCTTCTACTGCCGGAGCCTTTGGCGCCTCCGGTGCCGGCGCTGCGTCAAACTCTAAAGTGATCCCTGTGTCTGTCTTCGTTTCTGCCATTTTGTTTACCCTTTCATATCATCTACAAGTCCGTCCTGTTCCATCATGCGCTTCATGACATTTATATCTGAGGAGATGTCCCAGGCATCGTCTGTAAACATCTCATCGAATATCTTCTCACAGGCTGCATTTATCATATCAAGAGAATCTTCTATCTCTTTTTTGATCTGGCTTATATTCTCAGTGTCCGGCTGGTTCTCAGCATCGGCGTAAGCCTGCACCAGCTTCTTTGTCGTAGGCAGATAATAGTCCAGAAGTCTCCGCAGGCCTGCTGCCTTTTCAGGCTTTCTCCTGACCTCTGAAAAAATCCGACGTATCAGGCTCTCGAGCTTATCGAGCTTCTCCGACATGACTTCGTCTGGTATGACGTCATTTAAGTGGTGAAACTCTGCCATGTACTCTTTACCCTGCTCTATGATCTCACGGGCCTCTGGCGGAAGAGACGCATCGGATTCTTTTTCAGCCTGCTTTGCGGCTTTCTCGGCTGAATGCTTTTTCTCGTAGTCCACGTAGTACCGATAGGCATTTTCCGAGAGGATCAGGACTGTCTCGTCTTCGTCAAGGACTGCACCGGGCAGGTAACCGGCATCCATCATGTCCTTTATCTCTTTTATGATCTGCTCTTTTGACCTTCTGGACTGGATACACAGTTCGTCTATCGTGATGTACTCGTCGTTTCCTACTATTTTTTTATACTCTTCATAGGTGTCATTCAGTTTCAGTCTCTTATTCGTTTTCCTTAAAGATAAGAGCGTACTGATAAATAACGCGGCAGCTACAGCTGATCCTATCCAAAAATAAAAGCTGCGCATAAATGCAATTCCCGTAAGTGCCAGAAAGCAGCTAATGGCAACCAGCATCAAAAGAACTTCTGAGCTTCTTCTGTTCTTCAGAGCCTTGCCGGCTTTATTTTTCTTAGTGAAAGCTGTCTGAAACTGTTTATCCGTTTTTTTCTTAAATCCTGAATGAGGTTTCTTTTTATACGGATTCTCTTCAGCACTAAACGCTGCTTCCTTTACCCTGTCGTATGCGTGTGCAGCTTCATTCTTTACCTGTCTACCGGCGTTTCGCATCTCATCTGCGGCTTCTCTCTGCATCTCGCGGAGCTGCCAGTTTATATCAGAACTCAGATGTGAAAAATCACCGCTGCTTACGGCATCATTTACACTGTTTATCAGGTCATTTGCAGCCTGTCCCAGTCTGTCTCCTATACCCATATCTAAAATCCCCTGCCTGCTGTCAACTCGCTTTATTTTACCTTAAGATCCAGTAAGCGTCAATCAGAACCCGAGGATCTTGTTCACCTGTCCCTCGTTAAATCTGATCGTCTTTTTCCCGGTTGCTTCTATTTCATAGAGAGCATGGGCTGCCAGGTGCTCTGCCGCCTGCTCTAAGTCACGGCAGCCTGGTGCATTGTGAAAATGCTCTATGATCCGGTCGATCGCTGACTCCGTAAGTGAGCACTCTTCAGGCTGCATTCCCAGGTGCTTAAGTATCTTCGGAAGGGAATAGTCCCTGAAGATTATCTTTTTCTCCTTCGGAGTATAGTCTGGTATCTCTATTACCGCAAACCTGGACCGAAGAGGTCCGCTTATCTTCGAGATATCATTTGCCGTCGCTATAGGATAGACCCCATTCGTAGGGATCGCGCACTCCATGTAGTTATCAGTAAATCCGAGATTATCGAAAAGAGTAAGCAGTGAATCCGCTGAATTGCCATTCGAGGTATTCGTATCTGCCTTATCGAGCTCGTTTATGACAAAGACTACATTCGAAGAGCCTGCCTTTACGAAGGCATCCATGATGCGGCCTGTCCTGGCATTCACGTATATCCTCGAGCTTCCTGTCAGGGCACTCGGGTCTCTGACTGTACTCATATCAAGTACCGCCCACGGCATTTTAAGGATTTTCGCTACGGCGTATGCTATCTGTGACTTTCCGGTTCCTGCCGGTCCCACGAGAAGAAGTCCGTAGAACGGGAGCGTGTGAGTCCTGTTTATCTGGATGATAGTCTCTATGACTCTCTGCTTTACTTCTTCCAGTCCGTAGAGCTCTTCATCGAGGATCCTTCTCGCCTCATGCGGATCTATCGGCTCAAAAAATGAGGTCTTCCACTGTACGCTCATCATAAGAGACAGAGCATGCTGGGCGTGTCTCTTCTCATCGGCTCCTATAGTATCGTCGTCTAAAAGTCTCAGTGTTGCATGAGCCCAGTCACGGATATTCTCCGGGAGAGTATCCTCTGTGCATCTGACATAGTCCCTTAAATCCGGGATTCTCGTGATAGGTGATGACCTGTCTGAATCTGGATTCTGCTGGACTATCTGAGAGGTTCGAAGCCTCTCTACCATCGACTTTATCAGGTTCTCAGATACCGGCTTCAGCGAATCGCTCTCCATCGACTGTCCGGCACGCAGCTTCGTGACCTGAAAGCCTAAGTTTATGGCTTTTCCAGTTATTTTTACAGCATAGTGAGTCTCGGATAAATACTCCAGGAGCTTTTTATACCTGACATCTAAGGCCTTTAATTCAAGCGTGAACAGCCTTTCATCCAGCTTGTACTCGAATGAAAAATCCTCTCCTGACTTTGAAAAACCACCGGTGATCTTCGTGATGCCTTCCTGCTCTGGAAGTGAGAGGATCATAAGTGTATCTGTATTTTCTACTGCCTGAAGGATCACAGGTCCAGTGCTTTCATCTGTCTTTTTAGCTTTGCCGTCTATTTTTACCAGTAGTCCCAGCTTTACATAGCTGGCAAGAACCGTGTCTATATCCGCGTCACTTATATTATCCTGCTTCTCATCCCGGAGCTGGCTCCAGAAATCAAAGAGTTCATTTTTCTGGTCTTCATCTATAAAAGCTGCGAAGTCGAGCTGCTTTTCTATTAATACGTCTTCAAATCTAAGGCTTCTCATGTATGCGTCCTCTTTGCTCTCCCGCTTTTAGATGATAGCACATCAGAGACAATAAAAAAAGAGCCGCACCTGAAGTGCGGTCCTCGTATAAACTGAACAGTCAGCCGAATCTGCCTGTGATATATTCCTCTGTCCTCTTATCCGTCGGATGTGTAAATATCTGCCCGGTATCGCCGTATTCTATCAGCTCTCCCAGCAGGAAAAATGCTGTCTTGTCAGCTATCCTCGCGGCCTGCTGCATATTGTGCGTTACCATGATGATCGTGTATTTTTTCTTTAGTTCCAGCAGAAGGTCCTCGATTTTTGAAGTGGATACAGGATCAAGAGCAGATGTCGACTCATCCAAAAGCAGGACTTCGGGCTTTACGGCTAATGCTCTCGCAATACAGAGCCTCTGCTGCTGTCCGCCGCTCATTCCGAGTGCCGAAGTCTTTAGCCTGTCCTTGCACTCATTCCAGATAGCGGCCTGCTTTAAGGATTTCTCGACTATCTTATCGAGTTCTTTTTTCTTATGGATGCCGAGGATCCTCGGGCCATAGGCGATATTATCGTAGACGCTCATTGGGAACGGGTTCGCTTTCTGGAAGACCATTCCAACGCGGCTCCTTAAGACATTTACGTCCATGTCATTTATGTCCTCGCCTTTAAGCAGGACTTTGCCGTCTATCCTGACGTCTTCGATCAGGTCGTTCATGCGGTTTAAGGTGCGCAGGAAGGTCGATTTGCCGCAGCCGGATGGGCCGATCAATGCGGTGATCTGGTTCTCCGGGATTGCAATGTTGATGTTCATCAGGGCGTGGTGCTTGCCGTACCACAGGTTTAAATCCTGGGTTTCTATTACTGTTGTCATATAAGTTCCTCTGTCATTGGCGGGGCTGGTCACATACGCAGCGGACACATAAGGCCGCAAAGAACGCGGCCTAAGTGCCGGCGTCTCATAAGGGTCACTCGCGACTCATATGTACCCAGCCCCTCAGTTTCTCAGCGCTTCAGCTTACGGGCTACAAGCTTCGCTGATATATTTATCAAGAATGTTATAAGTAATAGAATGACAGCGATTGCAAATGCCACGTCAAATTGCCCTCTCTCTTTCGCATAGAAATATAAGGATACGGTCAGGGTGGAGCCTGGGTTGCCTGGGGCGATGGCTTTCAGCGGGGTAAGGATCTCGTTGGCAAGACCGGCCGTGTAGAGCAAGGCGGCAGATTCGCCGACGATACGGCCTACCGAAAGAATGATGCCTGTCACTATGCCATCCATAGCGCACGGCAGGACTACCGTGCGTATCATATGCCATCTGCCGCTGCCTAAGGCAAGGGCGCCTTCTCTATAGCTGTCAGGTACTGTCTTTAGGGCTTCCTGGGTGGTCCTTATGATTATCGGCAGAGTCATGACTGCAAGGGTCAGTGCTCCGGCGAGGATGCTTGTCTTCATCTGAAGCGCCTCTACGAAGATCAGCATTCCGGCAAGTCCATAAATGATCGACGGGATGCCGCTTAAGGTCTCTGTAGCAAGCTCTATGGCGCGGACAAATCTTTTATTAGAAGCGTACTCATTTAAGTAAATGGCTGTGCCGACTCCGACCGGGAGCGCAAAGACCAGCGATATCACTACCATGTAGAGCGTATTCAGGATATTCGGAAGGATTCCTATATTGTCTGCCAGAAGAGACGGCTGTGTCGATAGGAGATTCCAGGTCACATACGGTACTCCCCTATAAAAAATATACCCAAGGATCACCGCTAAAAGCACTGTGGTAAGAGCTGCGCTGAAGTAGATAAATCCTCTTAGGACTGCTCCCTTTGCCCTGCGCTTTGCTGATATTTTTTCTTTGGCTTCGTATACCAGATCTGTCGTTACTGCTATATCACTCATCTGGCTTCTCCTTTCGATGTAAGTTTCCTTAAGACTGCGTTTATCATGATGATAAAGACGAACAGCACGAGCGCTATAGAGAAAAGCGCCTGTCTCTGAAGTCCCGACGAATAGCTCATCTCACTTGCTACAGCCGTCGTAAGGAAGCGGACACTTTTAAAAATGCCCGGCATATTTGCCACGTTCCCGGCTACCATCATGACTGCCATTGCCTCTCCTATAGCTCGTCCACATCCCAGGATCACCGAGGTCAGGACTCCGCTCTTTGCTGCCGGAAGCGTCACCTTAAAAATAGTTTCTATGTATGTGGCTCCGAGTGCCAGCGAGCCTTCTTCGTATTCTTTCGGTACTGCCCTAAGAGCTGTCTCAGATTCTGAGATGATCGACGGCAGGACCATTATCGCAAGCACTATGGTCGCTGAAAAAAGATTTGCTCCGTCAGGCAGGTTAAAAAGTCTTCTGACTCCCGGCACGATGACTATCATGCCGAAGAGTCCGTAGACTACTGAAGGTATTCCCGCAAGGAGATCTACTGCTTCACGGACAACAGCAGCAAGAGGTGCCGGCGCCATCTTTGCCAGGAACACTGCGCAGAGGATCCCGACCGGTACACTCACTATCAGTGCCCCGCAGGTGCCATACACCGATGTCAGAATAAACGGCAGGATCCCGAAAGACGGGTGAGCCGCCGTAGAAGCCCACTTCGTACCGAATAGAAATCTGAAAAGTCCTATCTTCGTGATCGCCGGTATTCCTGAGATAACTAAGAATATTGAAATAAAAAGCACGAAGGCTATAGAGAAAAGACCGAAGACGAGAAAGATTGTATGAAAAAAGTTCTCAACACCTTTCTGATGCGTAAGTCTTGTTTTTGATAGTATTGCTGTACTGTCCATATAAATTTCCTTTTATAAATACCTGATATAACCGCGGGGTGGCCCAATCAGTCTATACTTTGAATTCACAGCTTCTAACTTACTTGGTCGTTACTGCCCCGGCTTTGCTGATGTACTGGCCTGCCTCGTCACCGGTGCAGTAGTCAAAGAACGCCTGAGCGGCATCTGAGAGCTTTGTCCCGTCCTTGGTGATCAGGTTAAAGTTACGCTGGATCTTGTAAGAGCCGTCTTTTACAGTGTCTTCTGACGGAGCCACTCCGTCGACTTTTATGGCGCGGACTGAATCTGTCAGGTCTGCGAGTGAAGCGTATCCAATGGCATTCGGGTTTCCGGCTACGGTCTGCATCACATCGCCTGTGGAAGTAAGTTCCTGAGCGTATTTACATTTGTCCTTTGTATCTGTGATCGTTTCGAATCCGTCACGGGTTCCGGAGGCTGCTTCACGTCCGATGACTACGATATCGTGGTCTGCTCCGCCTACGTCCTTCCAGTTCGTTATCTGTCCGGTATATATCTGCGCTATCTGGTCGAGTGTAAGTCCTTCGATCTTATTCTGTGGGTTTACTATCATCGCTATCCCGTCTACAGCGAGTGTCGTCTGGATAAGTCCGGATGATTTTTCCTCGTCTGTCAGATCACGGCTTGCAAGTCCTATATCGCAGCTTCCCTTTCCTACTGCTTCGATTCCCGAACCGGAACCTGTAGGGTTGTATGTCACTTTTACCGATGGATTTTTCTGCATGAATGCTTCACTTAATAATCCGATCACTTTTTCCATCGAGGTAGATCCGTCGGTTGCTACCGTTCCGCTGAGGCTTCCGGAACCTGCGTCAGTGCTCTCTGCCGCATCCTTAGAGGAAGCTTTAGCGTCTGCTGAGGACTTAGCGCTTCCGCCACATCCTGTAAGCATTGTCGATACTGTAACTGCACACATAAGCATCAGGGATAAAATTTTCTTCTTCATTGATCTGCTCCTTTTCTTTTTATGATCTAATGGCTTTCCCTTGTTACAGCTATCATATTAGACCATCCCCGTTATAAAAAAATAACGAGGGCGTTAAGCTCTCGTTAAAAAAGGTAAAGTTCATGTAAAAATGATCTGCACCGTCGTGCCCTTGTCTACCTCGGAAGTCAGGTTTATTTTTGCGCTGTGCAGCTGGGCAGCGTGCTTTACTATCGAAAGTCCGAGGCCGGTGCCTCCGGTCTCTCTCGAGTGGCTCTTATCTACCCGGTAAAATCTCTCGAAAATCCTCTCCTGATCCTCCTTTGGTATTCCGATCCCGGTATCTTTTACGGTAAAGCATGGACAGCCGTCACAGAGCTCAGTCGTTACCGTGACCTTTCCGTCCGGGTGGTTGTACTTTATCGCATTCTCGATGACATTGTGGATCATCTCATCTAAGACCTGCCTGTAGCCGATGATCTTTATATGCTCACCGACCAGGGACACATGGACATTATACTCTCTCGCTTTCTGGTTTAACCGCTTTATCACATCGTCTGACATTTCATAGAGGTCGCACTCTTCTTTGTCTATGCCGATCTCGTTCTCATCCAGCTTTGAGATCTTTATGATGTCATTTACGAGATTTAAAAGCCGGTTCGCCTCTTTATATATCCTGTTTGAGAAATCCGGTATGTCCTTTTTCTTTACGATCCCGTCGCGGATGATCTCTGCGTAGCCCGAGATAGAAGTTAAAGGAGTTTTAAGTTCATGCGAAACATTTGCAGAAAATTCCTGGCGCATACTTACCAGAGCGTCCTTCTGTTTATTCTGCTCGTCTATTCTCTGAAGCAGCGGAGTAAGCTCCTCGTAGACATCGTTTTTAAGCGGCTCATCCAGGTTAAGGCTGTTTATCGGCCGGATCAGATCCCTTGACGTCCTGTAAGACAGCCAGTAGGCAAATATCAGTAGCGCTACTACCGTTACTATCATAGCTGGAAGCAGTTCAAGGACTGTCGCAAGCATCGACTTCACTGATCTGGCAACTCTGATCACCTTCCCGTCTTTCAGCCTGACAGCTGAATAGTACATATTCTCACGCAGCGTGTCTGAGCGCCTCATGTCGGCTCCACGGCCATTTTTCATAGCCTGGGCTATCTCCGGCCGGCTGCTGTGATTTGAAAGTGACTTTGAGTCCTCGGTCGAATCGTAAAGAACAGAGCCGTCTGTATCTACGAGTGTTATCCTGGTCCCGGACTCGAGCTTGTTCTTTAAGTCTTTTAAGAATTCTGTACCATTCGCATTTATCGTCTCTGCTAAGTATTCCGACTCGTACCTGATATTTTTCTCAGAGATGCTCTCGATCCTCCGATAGACAAAAAAAATAGTGACAGCGTAGGATATCATCAGTGCTATCGCTATCACCTGTATCATTCTGGTTCTTATCTTTTTCTGCATAAAAAATACCTCACTGATAGTTTAGTGAGGTAACGTAAAAACTGCAAGGGCTGTTTTGTTAAATCCATGTAAAATTGAAGAAAATCACAGCAGATCCTCAAAATAAGACTCTACCTGCTCGGGGCTATCTTCACACGAATGCTTAAACCACCACTTTGCGATCTCAATAAAACTCGAGATATAGAGGCTCTCATAGAGGTCGACCGGCAGCTTTCCTGGTGATTTCCAGGCGCCGCAACTGATCTGATCCTTCAGGTGTTCTCTAAAAAGGGCGCCGAAACGGTTCCAGAAGATATCTGCGCTCTCTCCTGTAAAAAGCCTGCCATATCTCTCCTTGTCCTCCTTCAGGTGATAGAGGATATGTGTCAGCATATGCTTTTCAGAGTGCTCGCTCTTCGAGAAATCATGCGTGTGTTCCTCTGTCAGATGCTTATCGAAGATGTGATCAAATAGATCCGCGCACAGTTCCTCGAGAACACTTTCCTTTGTTTTAAAATGAGCATAGAAAGTAGTACGACCGATATCCGCGGCGTCGATTATGTCCTTTACCGTGATATCCGCGTATTTTTTTTCTGAGATCAGTTTTTCGAAGGCATCAAAAACAGCCTTTCTGGTCTTTAACTGTCGTCTGTCCATTTTCTCTTCCCCTCGATATTTACTCGACTGCAAGCCGCTTTACAGAAGCCATAGCTGTCCTTACCGGCTTTATGGCGAGAAGCACGAGCGTGATGCCTGCCTCTGCTCCGATATAGATCCCGTTATACACGAGCGAATAGAGAGCCGGTCCGAAGAATCCTGTAAATCCGTAGTCTGCTGCTGATGAGCTGAAGAAGATAAGGCCCGATAAAAATGCGAAGAAATATCTGCCGATGACTGCTAGTATATATCCCTTTACAAGGCCGTTCTCTGATTTTGAGAAAATTCCTGAAAGTCCAAGTGCTCCGAAGGCTAAGACATAATCTACGATCGGCTGTACCGGATTTATGATGTAAGGTCCGAGCACGAGCTGTAAGATACCGTAGGCCACTGCCGCTGTGATGCCGGCTCTGGTTCCGTACCAGTAACCTACGAGAGTTACGAAGAGCATAGAGAAAAGCGTCATCGATCCGCCCATCGGAAACTCAAACAGCTTTATCATCGATGTGACAGTTCCCAAGGCTATGGCAACACCTGAGAAGGCTATCTGCTTTGCGGTAAACTTCTTTCCCTTGCCTGTGACTGCAGCTCCTATGATAAGGACTGCAAGCAGGATGACTACGAGCAGGATGTATCCTGCCATCGTAGGCATGTAGGATCCATCTGCCTTTGAATACGTAAAAAGTAGTGACATTTCGTTTTTCCTTTCTTAAAAGTTTCTAGTTCCGGTCGACTATTATATCCTATTTTAATATAATAATCAAAAATCATTTAAAAACAGCTTGCATCAGGAGCATATACATGACTGTCCCGCCAGCCATCGATAGGAGCAGCTGCCCCTATCGTGATAAACTGCTCAGTCTGAGTCATTCTTCAGAGCAAAAAAATAAGGCAAAAGGCCTTTCGGCCTCCTGCCTTAAAATGCTTTATTTCTTGCGTCCGAACGGATTACGCGATTTTTTTGTGGCGGTCAATGTACCTCCACAGGAATCGTCGAACGATTTTAATGCCGCCTTCTGTGAAGCGTTCAGCGTTCTAGGCACCACTACGTTCAAAGTCACATAATGGTCACCACGGACATTTTTACTACGGAGGGTAGGAACACCCTTGCCACGGAGTCTGATCCTCGTGCCTGGCTGTGTACCTGCCTTGACTTCGTATTCTACTTTGCCGTCGATAGTGTTTATGATGATAGACGAGCCAAGGGCTGCCTGAGCAAATGAGATAGGGACTTCTGAATAGATGTCATATCCGTTCCTGTGGAACTCGTTGCTCCTTGCTACAGAAATCTGTACGAGAAGATCTCCTCTCGGGCCGCCGTTTACACCAGGATCTCCCTTTCCACGGAGCCTGATGCTCTGTCCGTCGTCTATGCCTGCCGGAACCTCGACCACGATCTTCTTTCTCTGAGCCTTGTAGCCGCTTCCGTGACAGTCAGGACACTTGTCCTTTATCACCTGACCGGTTCCTCCGCAGTCAGGACATACAGACTGCTGCTGTATGACTCCGAAGACCGACCTCTGGGTAGTTACGATACGACCGGTTCCTCCACACTTCGTACACTTTACCTTGCTGGTACCAGGCTTGCATCCACTGCCTCCGCAGGTAGGACACGGGTCTTTAAGGACCAGTTCCAGTTCTTTCTGACAGCCGAATGCAGCTTCTGTAAACGAGATCTTAAGCGAAGCCCTGACATTGGCTCCCTGCATAGGGGCATTTGCCCTTGACGCACTGCCGCCTCTTGATCCAGTCCCGAAAAAGTCTCCGAAGATATCTCCGAATCCGCCGAAGATATCGTTGAAGTCCATATTATTGAAATCGAAGCCGCCGCCTCCGGCTGCTCCTCCGTCAAATCCGAACTGATCATACTGCTGACGTTTCTTTGGATCGGACAGAACGGCATAAGCCTCTGAAGCCTCCTTGAATTTGGCTTCGGCATTTTTATCTCCAGGGTTCATATCCGGGTGATACTTTTTTGCCAGCTTACGGTAGGCCTTTTTGATGGTCTCCTCGTCGGCATTCCTGTCTACCCCGAGAACCTCGTAGTAGTCTCTTTTCTGTTCTGCCATTTCAAATTCCTCTTATTCTGTAAAATATTACGTGCAGATACGCACACAAGACGGCTCAGAACACGCTTGCGCTCTGCTTGAGACGCAGCGGCGCGTAAGCGACTAAAGAACAGTCGCTAAGCGCCGGAGCCTCAAAAGGTTCTTTGCCGTCTTTGTGCTATCTGCACTCTGTTTTCCTGAAGTTATACTTCTTTGAAATCGGCATCAACGACATCATCGCCATTGTTACCACTGTTATTTGTGCTGCCTGCGTTTGGCTGAGGACCTGCACCTGCTCCAGGATTTGGTCCGGCCTGTGGACCGCCCTGAGCGGCTCCTGCTGCCTGAGCGTTCTCATACATCTTTGAGAATACTTTCTGTGCTGACTGCTCGAGCTTCTCCTTTGCATTCTTGAGCTCTGAGACATCAGCGTCGCTCATGTCTTCCGGCTTCTGGAATTTGTTTACGAGATCCTCAACAGCCTTGAGGTCAGCCTCTACTGCACTCTTGTCTCCTGCGTCGAGCTTGTCGCCTACTTCGTCAAGAGCCTTTCTGGTCTGTACTGCGAAGGCGTCAGCGTCGTTTCTGGTGTCGACTGCTTCCTTACGCTTCTTATCCTGGGCTTCGTACTCAGCAGCTTCCTTGACAGCCTTATCGATCTCTTCATCGGACATGTTAGATCCTCCGGTGATAGTGATGTGCTGCTCTTTTCCTGTGCCCAGATCCTTAGCAGATACTGTTACGATACCGTTTGCATCGATATCGAAAGTAACCTCGATCTGTGGAACACCTCTTCTTGCTGGAGGGATTCCATCGAGACGGAACTGTCCGAGTGACTTATTGTCACGGGCGAACTGTCTCTCACCCTGTACTACGTTGATATCAACGGCTGTCTGGTTATCCTCTGCTGTAGAGAAGATCTGGCTCTTCTTAGTAGGGATTGTAGTATTTCTCTCGATAAGGTGAGTAGCGATACCTCCCATAGTCTCGATAGAAAGTGTAAGAGGTGTTACATCAAGAAGAAGAACTTCTCCTGCTCCCTTATCTCCTGCGAGTTTACCACCCTGGATGCAGGCACCGAGTGCTACGCACTCATCTGGGTTCAGGCTCTTTGAAGGCTCCTTGCCTGTGAGCTGTTTAACCTTTGCCTGAACTGCCGGGATACGTGTAGAACCGCCGACGAGAAGAACCTTTGAAAGGTCTGCTGCTGTAAGTCCGGCATCCTTTAATGCGTTCTGTACAGGGATTGCAGTTCTCTCAACGAGGTCTGAAGTGATCTCATCGAATTTAGCTCTGGTGAGGTCAAGGTCTAAGTGCTTCGGGCCATCAGCTGTTGCTGTGATGAATGGCAGGTTGATATTAGTAGTAGTGGCGTTTGAAAGCTCTTTCTTTGCTTTCTCAGCAGCCTCTTTGATACGCTGCATAGCCATCTTATCGCCTGAGAGATCAACGCCCTCTTTTGCCTTGAACTCATCGATCATCCACTGCATTACACGGTTATCGAAGTCATCACCACCGAGATGTGTATCACCGTTTGTAGAGAGAACTTCGATGACTCCATCACCGATCTCGATAACTGATACATCGAATGTACCGCCGCCGAGATCGTAAACCATGATCTTCTGCTCACTCTCGTTATCAAGCCCGTATGCAAGTGCTGCTGCTGTAGGCTCGTTGATGATACGCTTTACATCGAGTCCTGCGATCTTTCCGGCATCTTTTGTAGCCTGACGCTGAGCATCGTTGAAGTATGCAGGTACTGTGATGACAGCCTCTGTAACCTTCTCACCGAGATGTGCTTCTGCATCGCTCTTCAGTTTCTGAAGGATCATAGCTGAGATCTGCTGCGGTGAATATTTCTTTCCGTTGATCGTAGGGCCATCGTTTGTACCCATTTTTCTCTTGATAGAAGAAATGGTATTGTCAGCGTTTGTGACTGCCTGACGCTTTGCCGGCTCACCTACAAGTCTCTGTCCGTCCTTTGTGAATGCTACGATAGACGGTGTAGTTCTCATACCCTCGCTATTCTCGATTACTGTCGGCTGTCCACCTTCCATAACAGCTACACAGCTGTTTGTTGTACCAAGATCGATACCAATTATCTTACCCATAGTGAATTCCTCCTTAATTATTAACGAATATAGTTACAAGTCAAATCTATTATATGAAGTTACACTGCACTAAATTCGAGCTACGCTTCGCTTGCTCTCATTAAGTTGCAGGTAACGACTTTTTCACTAACCTCATGCTGCGCTTACGCTTGCATTCGCTAAGTGAAATAATGTCAGTTAGCAACCTTTACCATCGCGTATCTTACGACCTTATCATGGTAGGTATAACCTTTCTGTAAGACCTCGACGACTTCCTGCTCTCCCTTATCCGCATCATCCACATGCATTACTGCGTTGTGGAAGTTCGGATCAAATTTCTTTCCTTCGGCCTCTATCTCTTTGACCCCGAGTTCATCGAGTCCGTGGAGAAGCTGCTTATATATAGCAAGCATTCCTTTCTGGAAGGCATCCTCTGTGTCTTCCTTTACGTCTGCCAGGCCTCGCTCGAAGTTATCGATGACCGGAAGGACTTTTGCTATGACATCGCTTGCTCCGGCATCGTACATAGAAGACTTCTCTTTTTCTGTACGCTTACGGAAGTTATCGAACTCTGCCATCTGGCGAAGGACCTGATCCTGAAGTGACTTGATCTTCTCGTCACGCGGATCTTCCTTCTTTTTATCCTTTTTCTTATCAGGCTTTTTATCTTCTTTATCTGTTTTCTCCTCAGAAGCCTTATCCTCTTTCTTTTTATCAGAGGTTTTATCCTTCTCAGGAGCTTTTTCCTTTTCTTCAGAAGTATCTTTTTTTACTTCTTCATCCTTCTTTTCTTTCTCTTCGCTCAATTCCTTATACCTCTAATCCTTCTTTTTTTCTATCTGCTTTGGCGTCTGCTTTTCAGGAAGCCTTGACGAATCGACGATGTCCGAAAGCTGAGTCTTTAACGACTTCAGATTCTTCATGACATTCTCGTAATCCATTCGCTTCGGTCCGAGGATTCCGATCGTACCTTTGAAGCCCTCGCCCAGATCGTACTTTGCGGTAACGACCGACACGTCCGGCATATTCGGGATATCGTCTCCGATGAAAACTGAAATACCATTCGGATTTCCCTCATCGTCTGTCTCTATCTCATTTATAAGCTTCTCGAGCTGTTCCTTATTCTCGAAGGTCGAGATCAGGTGGCTGGCTCTGTTAGCATCTGAAAGCTCCGGGTACTTGAAAATATTCGTCGTACCGCTGGTGTATATCGTCCTGCCTTCATCCTGCTCGATCGTGCCCGCGACATTCTCAAGGACATTCTCGATGATGTCTGCGTACTCACCGGCGGATGCCTTCATCTTCTGGATGAGCCCGAGATTAATGTCGTTTACGGTCTTTCCTGAAAGATTCGTATTCAGGAGCATATTCAGCTTCAGCAGGTCTTCGTTATTCAAAGGAGCATCGATATCAATGATACGGTTCCTCACAGCATTTCCGTCCATGACCACTACTGAAAGCAGCTGACGTTCATTGACTGCTGAGAGCTGTACGAACTTCACCCGGACTCCTGTGATAGCCGGTGCCGAGATCATCGAAGTGTACTGAGTGTTCGCTGCAAGCACATCTACTACCTGCTTCAGCATCTTCTCTAATCTGTCTGTCCTCTGAACAAGCATCTCGCTCGTTGAGTCAGGCGGAGGTGAAGCTTCCTTCTGATTCATAAGATCCGTCACATAGAACCTGTAGCCCTTATCTGACGGAATCCTTCCTGCGGAGGTGTGTGGCTGGAGAATGTAGCCCATCTCCTCGAGATCACTCATCTCATTCCTTATAGTAGCTGAACTGAGATTTAAGTCCGAGCTCTTCGAAATGGTACGTGATCCGACCGGCTCCCCGGTCTCTAAATAATTCTGGATGATCACGTCGAGGATTTTCTTCTGTCTGTCTGTAAGCTCTTCCTCTTCACTCACTTAGCCTCACCTCCTGTCGTTTTCTTTGTTAGCACTCAAATGATTGGAGTGCTAATATCATCTAACACATAATATACGCTTGTTCTCCCCTTTTGTCAACAACTTTTTTAAATTTTTTGCACAAATCAAAAAACGTGTCAGTGGGGACGCGTCCCCACTGACACGTTATTTTAGGAATTTGGCAAGGGCGTAGTTTGACAGGTCAAGGCCTCTGTCGGTGAGGGCGATCCTGTCGCCGTCCATGGCGAGCAGCTCTTCTTTTTCGAGTTCAAAGAGCTCGTGACCGTAGATTTTTTCTATCTGGGTGCCGAAGGCCTTTTTGAAACCAGACTTCGTGACGCCTGCAGTCTGCCTGAGTCCTAAGAACATGAACTCCTCCATAGCTGCCTGTCTCGTGATCTGCGTGAAGCTTCCTATAGTAGCTATATCCTCGTAGCCTACCTGGTCAGGTACTATCGGCAGGTGAGAACATTCTTCTATATATTCGTAAATGTCACGGATATTTGCAGTGCGCCACTCGAGCCCCATGCCGCCGCACTCCTCCGGATCCTCAGGCTCTTTTACCAGATACCCCGGTGGTATAAGCGATGCAGCACCGATCCCTACTCCGAGATAAGGTGTCCTCTGCCAGTATCCGACGTTATGCTTGCAGACCTTACCGTCCCTGGCATAATTCGAGATCTCGTAGCGGTGCCAACCTCTCTCTTCGAGATAGAACTGCGCTCTCTTCATCAGCTCATAGGTCTGGTCTTCATTTGGAAGAAAAACGGTATCTTCTCCACGTTCCTGCCTCTCAGCGTCCTCATGGAATTTTTTATAGAAGGGAGTACCCGGCTCCACGATAAGTGAATAGCAGGATATATGCTCAGGCCTGAAGGCCGTTACCTTGCTTAGTGTATAAAGCAGCTTCTCCGGAGTCTGTCCCGGAAGCCCTGTCATCAGGTCTACATTTATATTCTGAAATCCGGCTTTTCGAAGGATCTCATACGTAGATAAGAATCTGTTAAAAGTGTGGATCCTGCCAAGCATCTCGAGCTCGTCATCATTTGCTGACTGAAGTCCTAAAGACACTCGGTTTATCCCAACAGACAGGTAGACATTTGCAGCCTCTGCTATGACAGTTCCCGGGTTTGCCTCGATCGTGATCTCCGCGAGTGGATCCACCGAAAAATTATCCCGTACAGTCTGCATGATCCGGACTATGTTATCAGGATTTATCCAACTCGGAGTTCCTCCTCCTATATAAATAGAAGAAACAGTCCCGAAAACCTTTTTAGAATAAAACTCGAGTTCCTTACAGAGCGCATCCACATAGTCTCTCTGAGTGTACGGATCGTAGACTCCGGACAGAAAATCGCAGTAATCGCATTTTTTCGCGCAGAAAGGTATGTGGATATATAGTTCAAATCTCCTGTAATCTTCCATTGTCATTCGTCATCATCGAGCTTTAAGACGCTCATGAACGCCTCCTGAGGTATCTCGACATTGCCGATCTGCCTCATACGCTTCTTTCCTTCTTTCTGCTTCTCTAAGAGCTTCCTCTTTCGGGTGATGTCTCCGCCGTAGCACTTCGCAAGGACATCCTTTCTCATGGCCTTTACTGTCTCACGCGCTATGACCTTGCTGCCGATAGCTGCCTGGATAGGAATCTCAAACAGATGTCTCGGGATATTCTCTTTGAGCTTCTCGCACATCTTTCTGGCTCTGTCATAAGCAGTATCCTTAAAAACGATAAATGACAGCGCATCCACTTTTTCACGGTTGATAAGGATATCGAGCTTCACGAGTTCTGATCTCTGGTAGCCCTTCAGCTCATAGTCAAACGAAGCATAACCTCTAGACCTGGACTTTAACACATCGAAAAAGTCATAGATGATCTCATTTAACGGAAGCACGTATTTAAGTACGGCTCTGGTCTCTTCTATGTATTCGAGTGAGACGTACTGTCCGCGCCTCTCCTGACATAGGTCCATGATAGGTCCTATGTAGTCGCTTGTCACCATGATCTCAGCATCTACGACAGGCTCTTCCATGTATTCGATTTCAGACGGGTCAGGCAGGTTTGACGGGTTTGTCAGATCCATGACAGTTCCGTCTGTCTTATGTACCTTATAGACTACGCCAGGAGCCGTAGTTACGAGGTCGAGGTCGTACTCTCTCTCGAGTCTCTCCTGTACTACGTCTAAGTGTAAAAGTCCTAAGAAGCCGCATCTGAATCCGAAGCCAAGTGCCTGTGATGTCTCTGGCTCAAAAGTAAGAGCAGCGTCGTTAAGCTGCAGCTTCATCAGCGCATCCTTAAGCTCCGGATATTTTGCTCCGTCTGCAGGATAGATACCGCAGAAGACCATCGGCTTTACCGGTCTGTAGCCTGGGAGTGCTTCGGCAGCAGGCTTATCAGCCAGAGTCACCGTATCTCCGACTCTAGTCTCTCTGACATCCTTTATAGATGCCGTGATGTATCCGACCATTCCGGCAGAAAGCTCGTCACATGGGATAAACTGTCCTGCCCCGAAGTAGCCCACTTCCACACATTCGAACTCAGCTCCTGTCGCCATCATTTTTATCCGGTCCTTGGGGCAGACTTTTCCTTCACGGATACGGACAAAGACTATGACGCCTCTGTATGAATCGTAGAGTGAGTCAAAAATAAGTGCCTTAAGCGGAGCATTCTCGTCACCCGTAGGTGCAGGAAGCTCTGTGATAACCTGCTCTAAGACCTGATCTACATTCTGTCCGGTCTTTGCTGAAATACGCGGAGCATTTTCACAGTCTAAGCCTATGACGTCTTCTATCTCCTTTGCGACCTTGTCCGGATCAGCGGAAGGAAGGTCTATTTTATTTATGACAGGGAGGACCTCCAGATCATGGTCGAGTGCCAGGTACACATTCGCCAGTGTCTGCGCCTCGATGCCCTGAGCCGCGTCTACCACGAGGATAGCTCCGTCGCAGGCTGCGAGCGATCTCGACACCTCATAGTTGAAATCCACGTGTCCCGGCGTGTCGATCAGGTTAAAGATATACTCTTCTCCATCCTTCGCATGGTAGATAAGTCTTACCGCCTGAGATTTTATCGTGATACCTCTCTCTCGCTCGAGGTCCATATTGTCGAGGACCTGCTCCTGCATTTCTCGCTTTGTCAGCGTGTGAGTCATTTCGATCATCCTGTCGGCAAGGGTCGATTTACCGTGATCTATATGTGCTATGATACAGAAATTTCTGATATGTGACTGGTCCATAATACCTCCGTTAAAAAATTGCTTTCCTAATTATAGCAAATATATTAAAAAAATAAAATACATCTTGACAAATCAGATAACGATGAGTATTATAGAAAAGTATGATTGCTTGGGAGAACCGTGTCAATCCTCGGCTTTCATATTCACGTGAATATAAAATGCAACGGAGGTGAACAGAATTGGCAAACATCAAATCAGCTAAGAAAAGAGTTTTAGTAAGCGCTAAGAAAGCAGCTAGAAACAAGGCTGTCAGAAGTAATGTAAAGACCGTAGTTACTAATGTCGAGAAGGCAGTAGCAAGCGGAGACAAGGCAGCAGCTGAGGCAGCTCTGAAGGTAGCTCAGACAGCTATCCCGAAGGCAGAGTCAAAGGGAATCCTGCATAAGAACAATGCAGCAAGAAAGGTATCCCGCCTGACAAAAGCTGTTAACGCTATGAACTAATGAATTATAAAAGCCTGTCCGGTACCGTCATTCCGGGCAGGCTTATTTTTGTCTAAAGAGTCTCATTTAAGAGAAGCTCTACTGCTATACTGTCTTCTATTCTCCCGCTTTTGAAATCCTCCTCATAATCGGCGGCCTTTCTTAAAAGCCTCCTGAGTTCATCTTCCTTAAACCTCTTCTGGTAAGTCTCGAGCTTTCTGATGATAAAATCGTATGAGATGCCAAGGTTTTTCTTTTTGTCCGCAAATGAAACTCCGTCCTTGTCCATGAGTTTCAAGTCATAGAGCTGCATCAGCTGTCTCTGGATAAGAGCCAGGATTCCCGGAGCCTTTTCATTCTGACGCAGCATATCATGGTAGACATCAAAGACTCTCGCAGCATTTCTTTCGGATATCGCATCGCTTAGCGCAAAGATCTTCGTCTCTGAAGCATTGGCGCAGATAGCCTCCACATCTGACTTTTCTATCTGCTTTTTCTCCCAGCAGTAAGCCGAAAGCTTCTGGTACTCGGCGTCCATCAAGTCCATCGACGAACCGCATCTCAGGTAGAATTCATTCCAGGCGTCACGGCGCATCTGGATCCCATCTGCACTAAGTCTTCCTCCAATCCATCTGAGCATCTCATTCTGGTCGCCTATCACGAACTCTTCGGCAGTCCCATTTTTGGTGACAGCCTTATAGAGCTTATCCCTCTTATCTACTTCACTCTCAACAAAGACAATGACCGTAGTCTCCGGTATGTCCGGAATGTACTTTACCAGCCTGTCTTTTTCCTTTTTGTTTCCTTTGAAGTAGCCGCTCTCCTCTACGAGGATGACTCTCCTGTCTGCAAAAAAAGGGAGTGTATCGCTGTCTGATATGAGCGTCGGGACATTAAAGTCCTTTTCGGAAAGAAGCGTGAAATTCATGTCTTTCCTGTCAGTGACTCCCAGTGCTTTAAGCAGCCGTTCCCTGTTATCTTTCAGCAGATAGTGTTCTTTTCCAAAGAGCAGATATATCCGCTTAAACGCCTGCTGCTCTATCTCGCTGTCAATCGAGCGCATCGGTAGTTTCTCCTGTCTCTAACACCTCGTCTATCCTGTCATCGTGGAAGTTAAGAAATTCTGTCACAGCGCACCACTTGTCCGCTATCGTGATAAGAATCCCCTCCCTCGTCTTCGGCATCTCAGCAGTGACCGGCCACATATGGTTTGCGATCATGTCAGCCTGGGTGTCATTTAGAGTGCCGCTCTCCTCAGCTGCCTTAAGAGATCTGAGTGGATGCTCGTGCGCAGTCCCCGAAGTCCCTCTGAATGACTTTCTGTCAAAAATCCCTACATCGTGCCAGAGGCTGGCTCTTACTATATCCCTTTCATTCATATGGAAAAACCTGGATAAAAAGAGCATCTTCTGTGCCACGTGCACACTGTGATATCCTACTGTAGAAAAAATATGGTGCCTCTGCCCTACTATCCTTCGGAAATCATTAGAGCCGATGATATCCCTTCCGTACTCTTCTATGATCTGATAATCTCTGTTTTTTCCTGTAAGCACTTCGGCTTCAGCTGTATAGTCCATCTAAAATACCTCCCAATCAGTTTCAATTATATCACGCTTTTTTCTGTTGCGCCATATTTTTCTATTGCAATTTCACAGAATCCAGCGCATAATATGACTAACTTTTCTTCATTCAGCACATCACATCTCAGGTGCTGACACTTAAAAGGGAGACACATATGTATAAACGTCCGGTCCTTATCGTTGCCGTATCCATGCTGTCCGCGGTCTGCGCCGCTATCTACGGATCTTATTATCTCTGTGCAGTTCCATTCTGCCTTATACCCTTTGCTTTTTACAGAAGAAGCGTGAAGAGAGCTGTTCTGCTCACCGTCACTATAATGCTTGCTGCTATGGCCGGCTTCCTCTCCGGTACTTTGAGGCTTTCTGAGTATAATGATGTCTCCAGTGAGATCCTGTCATCTGAAGGCGCTCAGATCTACGGCAGAGTCACTGGAAAAGAGTTGACTGATTACGGAGCCCGACACCAGATAACTCTTCGTGGCAGTAGGCGCCTCAGAGTCACATCCACCATAGAGAACGCTCTTCCTCTCGGCTCAAAAGTCAGCATAAAAGGTGACGCCGAAAAGCCTGAGGTCCTGAGAAATCCAGGCTGCTTTGACGAGGCTTCTTACTATCGGTCACTTTCTACTGTCTGTCAGATAAAAAAAACCGACATGCAGGAGACCGGTGAAAAGGACTTTATCCTGATAAGGCTTTACTATCATCTAATGGAGCTGCTCTGGTGCCTTAAGTACCGCATGCAGGAAGTCTTTACAGCTTCTCTTCCCGGAGAGGAAGGGCCTCTTCTCGCTTCTCTTACCATAGGAACCAAAAGCCTTTTAGATCCTGAAGTAAAAGAGATGTTCCAGAATGCAGGCATAAGCCATATCCTTGCGATCTCAGGTCTTCACATATCTATAGTCGGATCGGTCATTTTTAAGCTGATGAAGCGCATCGGTATAAGGATACGCACCGCCGCAGTCACCTCATCTGTTTTCGTGTTTTTCTATGCTTCATCCATTTCTGATTCTGTTTCCTGCCGGAGAGCGCTCGTCATGTACCTGATACTCATGGCATCAGATATCGTAGGAGATGGGACAGACACTATCACTTCGCTTTCCATAGTCTCTGTCTATATCTGCCTATCAGATCCGCTCGCTGTCGGACAGACCGCCTTTGCCCTGTCCTTTGCGGCCGTTTTCCTGCTAGCCATGACAGCACTCCCAGCCACGGAATGCTACCGGTCGTTCTGCGTTCTCAGATGGGAAAACAGGCACAAAGAACTCAAAGGGAACCGCTACAAGCCTACAGCAAAGGATGATCTGGTCTCCTCTATAATCTTCTCATTTTTTATACAGATCTCTATGGCAGCTATAAGCGCAAAATTTTTCTATAATTTTCCATTGCTGTCCTGCCTTTTAAATGTCGTTATACTTCCATTTCTGCCATATGTCCTCTGTCTTGGGCTCTCAGGCGGACTAGTGGGACTCGCCTTTCCTTCACTGGCAAAGGTCATCCTGTTCCCGTGTCATCTGATTCTCTACTGGTACGAGATGGCGTCGTCTTCATACTCTGACCTGCCATTTACAGATATAGTGACAGGTGATATTCCTCTGATAAAAATAGTTCTATGCCTTCTTATCGTCTACACTGTATCGCGGATCTTCAGGCATGAAAGCAGGCGTATGTTCATAAGGCGCTTCACCCGGATCCCCTGGCAAAAAAATGAAGTTTTTCCACTTTTCGGCTCTAAAAAATCCTCGGCTGCCATATGTCTTCTCTCGTTTTCAGTGATCTGTCTTCTTGCATTTCCCGTTCACCACGATGAGGCTGACATGCTCGATGTCGGACAGGGAGACGGACTTATGATAACGACAGCTGACGGAAAAGCATTTATGATAGACGGCGGCAGCACGACTGAATCCTCAGTCGGTAAAAATATAATCCTCCCATCTCTTAAATATCGCAGCATGAACAGAGTCGAAGGCTGGTTCATAACCCACCTGGACGAAGACCACGTAAGCGGCATAAAAGAGCTGATCGAAAAGGATTTTTCTATAGGGAACGTCTGGCTCTCAGAACACATAGAAAAAGATGAAAAGCTGGAACAGTTCCTTGCCCTATGCCAGACACACGATGTAGAAGTTTCCTACTTAGAAGGCGGCGACAGTCTGAGCTGCAAGTATTTTACGATGGAAACTATTTTTCCCGATAAGAGGTCTGATTTCTCCAGTGAAAATGAGAACAGTCTGGTGACTCTCATCACGGTAAACCCTGGTTCGGAAACCCCTGTAAAGCTGCTAACTACAGGAGATATAGGAGAGGAGCAGGAAAAATACATTCTCTCACATCACAGGAATAAACTAAAAAAGAGTTCCCCGAAGGAAACTCTTATACTAAAATCCGCTCACCACGGAAGCAGCTATTCAAACTGCGAGGAGTGGCTGTCAGCCTTAAAGCCTGATCTGACTCTTATCTCTGCCGGAAAAGGCAACCGTTATGGTCATCCTGGCAGAGATACGATGAAGCGCCTTAAAGAATTAAAGCTCGATTCGATGTGTACGATAGACACCGGTCAGATCCAGATAAAAGGCAATGGGATAACTCCCTTTATCCGGCATTGACAAGGTTCAGGTTCGGGCTGTAGGTGCTGTTGTTATTATCGTCGTTTACGACCTTTGCATCGTCTCCCGATCCTATGATGATCTGTACCCTGTTTATCTGGTCGAGCTCACAGAGGGAATCCACGATCGAATAAATCCGGAGATTTTCGGAGACATTGCCTCCGGCATTATCGAGTGAAGAGTCGAGATCCACATAGCAGATACCGTCATTTACATTTACCGAAAGAACCTTCACTGAAGCCGGCAGAGTCACATCGGCATTTTTTGAATCGGGACTCTTCGACAGCTGGCTCATAACAGCCTGAGCCAGAGGTACATTCTCGTTTATATGTGCCTCCCTCGATTCCTTAATGAGTCCGCTTCCGTCAGCTGCCGGGCAGTAAAGGGTCAGGTAAACGGCCTTTGTCGAATCCTGCTCGAAATCGAAGTCATCCACGAACGAATCAGCTGTCATAGCGCCTATGGCATTTCCGGCACTGTCGAGAAGCGATTCGTTTACTATGCGAAAAGTAACAGAATCCACTTCCGGAAGCTGAACAAGCGTCTTTACGACAGCTGCCCTTAGAAGTGCCTCCTGCACCTTTGACAATGTCTCATAATCTCTTGAAAAAGAGATTATAAGCTGCTTCTGCTTTAAGGTAAAATTCCTGATGATGACTGCTTCCGGGATAGGATTCGTATAGTCCTTATCTGATTTTACGGTCGAGAGCTGGCGAAGCAGGAAGCTAACCTTTTTTCTGGCTGACTGCTCACGCACTCCCTCAGATACCGGATAGAGTGAAGTCCGAAGCTGGTTCAGATAATACACCTTTACCCTGCCGTCATTTCCCTGGTCAGCACTCTTTTTATCGCCACAGGAGACCAGTGCAAAGAGCAGCACCATACATAGACAGATGCAGCCCGTTTTTTTAAGAAAATATCTCATGACTGCTCCTTTATATAGATCAGAGGGAGCCTGACATCGAAAGTCGTTCCCTCGCCAAGCACTGAATGTACCTTTATCTCACCATGATGCATGTCTATGGCATTCTTTGTGATGGAAAGGCCGAGGCCCGTTCCGCCGATCTCCCTCGAATGGGATTTGTCTGCCCTGTAGAATCTCTCGAAGATCCTGTCCACAGAATCAGGCGGGATGCCCATTCCGTTATCTTCGACACTGATGTAAAAATACTGGTGGTCGGCATTAAGCGTCACATGGACATAGCCGCCCTCTTTATTATACTTGATGCCGTTTTCGATCAGGTTCATGATGCCGAGCGACAGCTTCACCTCATCTATCTCCGCTGTGACAGGTCGGAAGCTCTCGAGCACGAGTTCTACCTTCTGTTTTTCTGCGATAGGTCCAAGCCGCTTTAGGAGGGTTTCAAGCATCTCATTTATATTTTTCGACTCGATATTCATAGTGGCACCGGACTTGTCCATCCTGACGAGTGACAGAAGGTCATTTATGATCTTTGTCTCCCTGTCTATCTCATGCGTTATGTCATGCATGAAATCCTGGTACAGTTCGACCGGTGCACCGTCCTCCATCGAATTCAGTGAATCGGCGAGCACCTTCATAGAAGTAAGCGGCGTCTTCAGCTCGTGGGACACGTTCGATACGAATTCCTGTCTTGACTCATCGATGTCACGCATTTTCTGCATGACTTCATTATAGTTCTCTGAGATGGCCTGAGTCTCAGTATAATCCTCGACCTTCACTTCGTTATGTGTATCCTGCGAGCTCAGGATAAGGCCTGCCAGCTTTTCAAACGGCTTCGTAAAGTGGTCAGATAAATAAACGGCGCTAAGAGCTATAACGACCACCAGAACCAGGAGTATATAGGTGTAGAGGTTTCTGTAAAAAGTGATATTCTGCTCTATAGCGTCTGTCGACTTCGTGATCAGGATGACACCTTCTACCGTATTCGATCTGTCTGATGCAGTGATAGGGACGGTTAGGATAAGGCAGTGGCTTACCTTGTCGTAGACGCTCGTTCTCTCGCCCTTAAGTCCCAGGATGGCATTTTCCCAGACGAAAGTCTTGCCATTGCTCAGATCATAGGTATCTTTTACTACTCGAAGGGTCTTATCGATTATGATGATGCGTCCGGAATATATATTCCCAAGAGCTTTGAGCTGGGTATCTATCACGTCTATATCAGTATCCTTCAGGTAACCTGTCGAAATGATCTGGTCGTTTAGGAGCTGTGCCTGGCTGGTCATCGATACTGTATCGTTATCCAATGCCCTGTTCTGGTAAAAAGACAAGAAAATGCCCCCGATAACACAACCAGGGACAAATCCTATAAGAATAAAGGCCAGCAGGAGTACGGTCTTTAAGCTATGCAGTTTTTTAAAAAAAGAAAACCGGTGCTTCATCTGCCTTTATCCATTACTTCTGATAAAAATAACCCATGCCCCACTTCGTGTGGATGTAGCGCGGCTCGCTCGGGTTCGGTTCTATCTTTTCTCTGAGACGTCTGATATGTACGTCTACTGTTCTCGCATCGCCCGGGAAGTCGCTCCCCCAGACTTCCTTTAACAGGGCGTCACGGCTGTAGACCTTTCCAGGATGGTTCACGAGAAGGAGCATCATCTCGAACTCCTTCGTAGTCAGGTTATACTCCTTATCCTTTATGAAGATTCTGCGGCTTGCAGTATCGATGCGGATGTCTCCGCTCTCTATCGTGTCTGAATCCGGCTTCTCTTCAGGCTTTGAACGGCGGAGAACTGCCTTTATCCTGGCCTTTACCTCGAGGATATTAAACGGCTTGGTGATATAATCGTCTGCTCCGTACTCCAGGCCCATGATCTTGTCCATGTCATCGCCCTTTGCGGTTAGCATCATGACAGGCACATCAGACTTCTCCCTGATACGCTGGCAGACCTCGTAACCGTCGAGTTTTGGAAGCATCAGGTCTAAAAGTATCATGTCATAGTCGGATGAAAGAGCCTTTTCAACTGCCTCCTCACCGTCATAAGCTGTATCTACTTCCATTCCGTCCTGCTCAAGTGCGAACTTAATACCCTTTACGATGATCTTCTCATCATCAACTACCAGAACTCGTGCCATAGTCTTCCTTTAAACCGTTATCTTATCCTTTATCTTCTGATATGTGGCATCACCTATGCCGCTTACCTTTGTGATGTCTTCAGTTTTTTTAAACGGGCCGTTCTCCTGTCTGTAAGCGATTATCGCCTCTGCCTTTGAAGGCCCGATTCCGCTTATAGTGGTAAGCTGCGAAGAGTCAGCCCGGTTTATATCTACCTTTCCGCTGTCCAAAGCCTCTGAAGAAGTGTTATCTGATTTACTGCCACTGTCTTTCTGAGCTTCAAGCTGCTTCTTTGTAAGTACAGTGAGTTTCTGTCCGTCTGTGAGAAGCTCAGCCTGATTTATCTCAGACGAAGCAGCCTCTTTCTTAAGGCCTCCCGCCTTCTCTATCAGTGAAAATACTCTCGAATCTGCCGGAAGCCTGTAGACTCCGGGCTTCTCGACCGCTCCCTCTATCTGGACATATATCTCATCTGAAGTCGTCTCTGCCTTATGCTCCTCTTCCGTTGCATCTGATCTGACGGACTTAGTGGTGTTCTTCTCTAAGTATGAGCTCTCACCGCATCCGCTCAGTGATACAGAAAAAATAAGGAGCAGCAGGATAAATACTCTCTTCATAAGTCTCCTTTCGGAGATATCTGCACTGCTCCTTCTATTCTATAGGAAAAAAAGATTTTTTACAAGAAAAAACTTTACTGAAATTCGTCTAATACTTCAGACAGTTTCTTATTCATTTCGTCGAAACCGCTCTTTCCCATGATAAGCGGCGGAAGGAACCGGATGAGATTTCCCTCGGCTGAAAGAAGCACCAGACCTTTGCTTAAAGCTTTATTCAATATCTCTCCGACCGGGATCTTTTCATCGATTATGAGTCCCTGCATAAAGCCTAAGCCTCTGTGCCCTTTAACGAACGGGTATTTTTCCACGAAACTGTCAAGGATACTCTCGAAGTAAGGAGTCGTCTCCTTTACATGCTCTGGCAACTTCCTGCCCTCTATGATGTCTATCGACTTATTTACAGCTGTAAGTACCAGCGGGTTTCCACCATAGGTGCTTCCGTGATCTCCCGGCTCTAAGGAGTCTGAAGCCACTTTTTCAGTGACAAGAAAAGCTCCGACCGGAACTCCACCGCCTAATGCCTTTGCAGTCGTAAGTATATCAGGCTTTACCCCGTACTGCTCGAATGCGAAGGTCGTACCGGTCCGTCCCATTCCGCACTGGATCTCATCGATTATGAGCAGAAGGTCATTTTCATCGCAGATCTGCCTTAAGCCCTGCATGAATTCCTTAGTGGCCGGCGTGACACCGCCTTCGCCCTGTACAGTTTCCGTGATCACCGCGCAGGTGTTTTTATTTACGAGCTTTTTTACACTGTCCAAGTCATTAAAATCAGCGAACTCAGCTCCATCCATCAGCGGGTAGAACGGCTCTCTGTAATGGTCAGTTCCGGTGACAGACACAGCGCCTACAGTCCTTCCATGGAAGCTGTGGTTCATGGCGATCACCTCATAGTTTCCCTTTCCACGTCTCTTATAGGCGTACTTCTTTGCGGTCTTTAGCGCGCCCTCTATCGCCTCTGCACCTGAGTTGGTAAAAAATACCCGGTCCATTCCGCTTATCTGACAGACTTTTTCTGCAGCAGGCAGAAGCGGCTCGTGATAGAACAGATTCGAAGTATGGGTTATCTTATCGATCTGTGATTTCAGGGCGTCGCTGTATTCTTTATCTCCATAGCCGAATGCCATGACGCCTATACCGCTTCCGAAGTCAAGGTACTTTTTCCCATCGGTATCATACAGGTAAACTCCCTCACCTTTTTCAAAAATGACCGGGAAACGGTTATATACATGGATCAGATGCTTATCAGCATCCTTCATAAAATCATTGCTGTTCATTAAATTTTTCCTCGTTATCTGATAAAATAGCTGTTCCGATTCCTTTATTCGTGAATATCTCGAGCAGCAGGCAGTGCTCAATCCGTCCATCAAGGATATGAACCCTGTGGACTCCGTTGTCGATAGCGCTGATGCAGCTCTTTACCTTTGGAAGCATTCCGCCTTCGATCGTTCCGTCATCTATCAGCTCCTTTGCCTCTGATACGGAAAGCTCTGATATAAGTGATGAAGGATCATCCTTATCCTTAAGGACTCCCGGAGTATCAGAAAGAAAGGCGAGCTTGTCAGCCTCCAGCGCTTCGGCTATAGCCGTTGCTGCATCGTCAGCGTTTATGTTGTACGTGTTGTAGTCATCGTCCATTCCGATAGGGCAGACGATAGGGAGAAAATCCCTGTCCAGGAGATCTAAAAGGATCTTCGTATTTACCTTTTTTACATTTCCGACAAATCCTATGTCCTTACCGTCAGTATATTTCTTTTCTACATTTAAGAGATTTCCATCTTTTCCGCTGATACCGCAGGCACTGACGCCCAGCTTTTCTACCATGGTGACAAGTGATTTATTCACCCGGTTTAAGACCATCTCCGCTATATCCATCGTCTGCTGGTCGGTGACTCTGAGTCCGTTTATGAACTTCGGCTCTCCTCCATCCTTTTTTACCCATTCAGAGATTTCCTTGCCGCCGCCGTGAACTATGATAGGCTTGAAGCCTACGAGTTTTAAAAGCGTCACATCTTTTATGACCTGCTGCTTCAGGTTCTCATCGAGCATGGCAGAACCGCCGTACTTTATGACTATTATCTTCCTGTTGAATCTCTGGATGTACGGCAGTGCCTCGATAAGTACCTCGGCCTTTTTCATTACTGTCTGCATCTCTTCTTTTCGCATTATCATAATATCAGCTCCTGTAATCAGCGTTTATCTTCACGTAATCGTATGTCAGGTCACAGCCCCAGGCCGTGGCTTCCTCTGTTCCCTGCTTCATATCGCAGATGCAGGTCACTTTCTCAGATGAGAGCACCTTTGTGGCCTCATCCTCACTGTAGTCGGTGGCTACTCCATCTTTAACCAGAACTATCTGTCCGTTCTCACTTTCCACGGTGATATCCACCTTCTGCGGATCAAACTGTGCTCCTGAGTAACCCAATGCACAGAGAATCCTGCCCCAGTTCGCGTCGTGTCCGAAGATAGCCGCCTTTGTCAGATTCGAAGTGATGACTGACTTGGCGAAGGTCTTCGCTTCTGCCTTGTCCCTGCAGTGAATGGCTTTTACTTCAAAAAGCGCCGTAGCACCTTCTCCGTCTCCTGCCATCTTCATAGCGATGTCACGCGCCACATAGAAAAGTCCGTCTTTAAAAGACCTGAAATCATCATTCTCTTCGACTATCTTTTCGTTTTCAGCCTCACCATTGGCGAGCACTACACAGGTATCATTTGTAGAAGTATCGCCATCTACCGAGATCATATTGAAAGTGTCGCAGACTACAGATGAAAGCGCTTCCTGGAGAAGCTCCTTTTTTATATCACAGTCTGTCGTGATAAAGCAGAGCATCGTGCACATATCCGGATGGATCATTCCGCTGCCCTTTGCCATGGCACCGATCGTCACTGTAGTCCCGTCGCTTAAAGGTACTTTTACCGCACACTGCTTCGGCTTCGTGTCTGTTGTCATTATAGCCTTAGCCGCGTTAAGCCCTGCCTCTTCACTCTCATCAAGTTTTCCGGCAAGTGCTTTTACGCCGGTCTTTACTTTTTCTATAGGAAGCTGCATTCCGATGACTCCGGTAGACGCGACAAGAGTCGTATCATCTCCCAGGTGGAGCGCCTCTTCGGCTGCCTTTGCCGTCTCATTACAGTAGAAGTATCCTTCTTCTCCTGTACAGGCATTTGCTATTCCGGCGTTTATCACGACCGAGTGAATGCTCTCAGAATCCTCGATTATTTTTTTATCGAAGAGGACCGGAGCAGCTTTTACTACATTCCTGGTAAAAGTGCCTGCTGCCACACACGGAGTGACAGACACTATCATCGCCATATCGTCACGATCTACATACTTGATTCCGGCCGCTGTATTTGCAGCCTTGAAACCCTTAGGCTTTGTGACACCACCACTGATTACTTCCATTAGTTCCTCCGTTCTCTGTATAGGATTTAGTGATTAGGGGCTAGGGACTGACCCCTATCTCCTATCCCCTATATCCTTAAATCATCTATTAAACTCCGTAATGTTCTTCTCATTCAGATAAAAATCATATACATTAAAATCCACCCGCTCTTTCCAGCCTTCCCCCTGCCAGAAACTGTTTCCGACCGAGTTATCCTTAAAAGCCACGAGTGAAATTTTATTCACTTTTGCCTCGTGAAGTTTTTTCATGCACCAGACTGTCATGGACTTTCCGATTCCTTCCCGTCTTCTGTCTTCTCTGACACAGACATGGTAAAAGCAGGCACTCCGACCGTCATGTCCGCAGAGGATGCTTCCGATGATCTCTCCATCATCTTCTGCCACGACCGAAAATCCGGGATTTCTATTGAGGAAAGCCTCCACTCCTTCCCTCGAGTCATCTATGCTCCTTATCCCGAAACCGTGGATCGACATCCACAGCGCATGTACTTTATCAAAATCTTCTATGATCATTTCTCTAAGTATCATATAAGCCTCACTTATATATAATAGCACAACCGTCTTTAAATGCGGCGTACTTTTTGCATGTGCATAATAATACAACAGTACAGATGAAAATTCAAGGCATATTTTGTTTATTTATGCATTTTATTTTGATAAATTTGTATAAATTTACACTTGAAGTCTGTCGTGTCATAGTGTAATATAATGTCGTTGGTAATTTTTTCAAGAAAGGATACGAAATGGCAAAAGATAAGGTAGTACTCGCCTATTCAGGCGGTCTTGACACCACGGCTATCATCCCATGGCTCAAGGAAAATTATGGATACGATGTGATCTGCTGCTGCGTTGACTGCGGACAGGAGGAGGAGCTAGACGGACTTGAGGAGCGTGCAAAGCTTTCAGGCGCCAGCAAGCTCTATATAGAAGACATCACTGATGACTTCGCTGAGAACTACATCATGCCGTGTGTTATGGCTGACGCGGTTTATGAGGACAAGTATCTCTTAGGTACTTCAATGGCCCGTCCGGGCATTGCGAAGAAACTCGTCGAGGTAGCCAGAAAAGAAAACGCCGTAGCTATCTGCCACGGTGCTACTGGTAAAGGAAACGACCAGATCAGATTCGAGCTTTCTATCAAAGCATTGGCTCCTGATATAAAAATCATCGCTCCATGGCGTGATGATAAGTGGAAGCTTAAGTCCCGTCAGGATGAGATCGACTACGCCAAGGCTCACGGCATCAATCTTCCGTTCTCTGTAGACCAGTCATACTCGAGAGACCGTAACCTCTGGCACATAAGCCACGAGGGTCTTGAACTCGAGGACCCTTCAAATGAGCCGAACTACGATCATCTGCTCGTTCTTTCAAACACTCCTCAGAAGGCTCCGGATGAGGGCGAGTTCGTTACTATGACTTTCGAGTCAGGTGTTCCTACTTCTGTTAATGGAAAGAAAATGAAAGTCGCTGATATCATCCGTGAGCTCAACCGTCTCGGCGGAAAGCACGGAATCGGCATCATCGATATAGTAGAGAACCGTGTAGTCGGCATGAAGAGCCGTGGCGTCTATGAGACTCCGGGCGGAACTATCCTCTGCGAAGCTCACAAGCAACTCGAGGAGCTCTGTCTCGACCGTGACACCATGGACTTCAAGAAGGATGTAGCAAACCGCATGGCTCAGCTCGTCTATGAAGGAAAGTGGTACACTCCTACTATGGACGGTCTCATCGCATTCACTAAAACTGTTCAGAAGCCTGTTACCGGAGAAGTACGTTTCCAGCTCTACAAAGGAAATATCATCAGAGCCGGCTCCACTTCACCGTACTCCCTGTATAACGAATCTCTCGCCAGCTTCACGACCGGTGACCTCTACGATCACCACGACGCACAGGGCTTCATCACCCTCTTTGGTCTGCCAATGAAGGTAAGAGCTATGAAGATGCGTGAAGTAAAAGAAAACGAGAAGTCGAATAACCAGTAATAGTTATAAGTTCATAGATTAAAGCTGAAAGCTGTCCCTTCAGGGGGCAGTTTTTTATTTTCTAAAACTTTAGATCAGTTCCTTCTTGATCCGGTTCATCTCGTATGGGGTGTTCTGATATACATAGTAGTTAAGCCAGTTCGTATAGAGGGTGTTCGCGTGACCTCTCCACTGGAGGAGCGGTTTCTTTGTGACGTCATTATCAGGATAGTAATTTACCGGCATGTCGATGTCTATACCCTTCGCGAGGTCACGCTTGTATTCCTTATCGAGAGTCATGCGGTCGTACTCCGGGTGTCCCATACAGTAGATCTCACTGCCGTCTTTTGTCATACAGAGAAAAATGCCTGCTTCCACAGACTCAGCCAGAATAATGAACTTATCGCATTTGCGCACAGCCTCGTCATCCACCTCGGTATTTCTCGAATGTGGTGCCCAGAAGATATCGTCAAAGCCACGGACAAGCGGCACTTTTCTATGAGAAACAGTATGCGGATAGACACCGAACAGCTTCTTCGGCAGAGTGATCTTCGGCACACCATAGTAGTAATACATAGCAGCCTGAGCACCCCAGCACAGAAACATCGTGCTCGTCACATTCTTCTTGGCCCAGTCGAGGATTTTCGTAAACTCATCCCAGTAGTCCACCTCTTCAAATGGAAGAAGCTCCACCGGCGCACCGGTCACTATAAGGCCGTCGAGCTGGCGGTCCTTTATGTCATCATAGGTCTCGTAAAATTTGTTCAGATGGCTCTTCGAAGTGTGAGTTGCCATATGCGACTTCGTGCAGAGGAAGGTCACATCTATCTGAAGCGGAGTATTTGAAAGTGAACGGAGCAGAGCAAGCTCAGTATCCTCCTTAAGCGGCATCAGATTCAGGATTCCTATCTCGATAGGCCTTATATCCTGGTGCATGGCACGATTCTCATCCATCAGGAATATATTTTCTTTCTCAAGTATCTCGTTTACCGGCATATCCGCCTGAGTTCTGATCGGCATAAAAATCTCTTCCTTCCTAAAATACCCCTTACCCCCTATATCTTCACACTACGGCTGTTTTTTTTCAATATTCAAAAACTTAAATCTGTTTTACTGGCCTATCATCGAGAGCAGGTCTGCTTCCGAGATTACAGGGATACCCAGCTCCCGAGCCTTAGTCAGCTTGCTCCCGGCTGCCTCTCCTGCTACCAGATAGTTCGTCTTCTTGCTTACAGAGCCTGTACACTTGCCTCCGTTTTTTTCTATGAGGTCTTTTACTTCAGAACGTCCCAGTGTCGGTAAAGTCCCCGTGACTACGATAGTAAGTCCTTCAAGTGATGAGCCCTTTTCTTCGGCCGCTGCCTCCATCACAAGGCCTTCCGCCTTAAGTGCATCTATCAGCTTCTTAGTATCGTCCTGTGCAAAAAAGACTACGATGTCCTCAGCTATCGTCTCTCCGACATCCGGTATCTCTGTAAGCTCTTCCTTTGAAGCCTGCATTACAGCGTCTATAGAATGATAGTGGTCTATAAGAGTCTGCGCTGTCCGTCCTCCGACATTCCTGATGCCAAGGGCTGTAAGAAGCCTTACCGGTCCCTGCTGCTTTGAAGCTTCTATAGCAGCCAGGATCTTATCAGTATTCTTCTCACGGCCTATGATACCGTCTGAGACAAGCTCATCTCTGTGCTCGTGCAGCCTGTATATATCAACGAAGTCGTGAAGCAAGCCAGCATCTATCAGATTCTGGATCTGCTTTTCACCGAGGCCTGCTATATCCATGCATCCTCTGCTCGTAAAGTAGCTTAAGGTTCTCGTAAGCTGCGACGGGCATGACGGGTTCACACAGTAATAGTCAGCCGTATCTTCCTCTTTAATGAGCGCGTGTCCACATACAGGACACGTGTCACTTATTTGGAATACTGTACAAGGATCTTTTACTGTACCGCTTATCTTCGGGATGATATCTCCTGACTTTTTCAGCAGGTAGATGCCACCGATACCGATTCGGTTCTCATTTATATAGTCCTGATTATGGAGCGTGACTCTCGAGACATTCGTTCCGTTGAGTCTTACCGGCTTCCCGGTCTTCTCATCCGAGATATGCCCGATAAAGCCTATCTTTCCAGTACGTCCTACAGTCTCCTCGATCTCATCCATCCTGACTCTCTTCTCCTCAGGCGGATACTTAAAAGCTATGTGTCCAGCACTGTACTTTGCCCCTGCCGGGAAATCAGCTCTGTAGGCCACCTGATCTATTTTTACTACAGCACCGTCTATATCAAACGGAAGGCCGTCACGGGTCGAGCCTATCTCATCAATCGCACTTACCACTTCATCGGCAGTCGAGCACTTCTTATGGAATACTACCGGTACGCCCTTATCATTTAGTTCTGCAAGCGCCGATGTATGAGAAGCCATAAAGTCAGCAGGTCCGTCCTGCACGTTAAAGATGAACATACGAAGACCGCGTTTCTTTGTGACTTTCGGATCGAGCTGTCTTAAAGTACCAGCCGCGAGGTTTCTTGGGTTTGCAGCAGGCTTTTTTCCCTGCTCTTCCATCTCGTCATTATACTTAAAAAAATCATCGTGGCTCATATACACTTCACCGCGAAGCTCTAAGTAATCGAACGGAAGCTCTATTTTCTCCTTGACATCCGGTATGACCCTCGCGTTAAGAGTCACATCCTCTCCGATGTGTCCGTCCCCTCTGGTCTCAGCAAGTGCCAGGTGTAAAAAACCGTCAGCGTCACTGCGCTCGTAGCGAAGCGTCATCGAAAGTCCATCTATTTTTCTCTCGACAGAAAATACAGCATCTGGATGCAGTGCCTGTACTTTTGCGACATAGGCTCTGACATCCTGCAAGTCAAAGATATCCTCGATGGAGAGCATCGGCACTCTGTGTGTGACCTTTACCCCGGCTTCCCGCTTTGCAGAACCGCCTATCTTCTGGGACGGCGAATCAGAGGTCACCCATTCCGGATGCTCTTTTTCAGTACTTTTAAGCTTAAGCATCAGCTGATCGTACTCGTAGTCACTGATCTCATTCGTGTTTTTGTTATAGTAGAGGTCCATGTGATAGTTTATCTTGTCACACAGTGCCTTATAATCTTCGTAACTCATCTGCTGTAAGCTCCCTGTATTCGCCTTCATTCAGCTCTAAGTCTTTTAGTTTAAGTCCCGATATCCTTATCCTTAAAAGGTCTTTCACGTGATATCCGAGTGCGTCGCACATCCGCCTGATCTGTCTGTTAAGTCCCTGATTTAAGACTATCGTAAAAGTGTTGTAACGGATCTTTTTCACCCGGCACTTCCTGGTCTTTTGTCTCAGTTCAGGAATGTAGATGCCTGATTCCATTTTTTTAACGAAATCAGCTGTGACTTCTTTATCGACAGTCACCAGGTATTCCTTCTCGTGGTGAAACCTGGCGCTCGTTAGCCTGTTCATCAGCTCACCGTCATTCGTCAGAAAAATAAGTCCTCTCGAGTCCTTATCCAGCCTTCCGACAGGATATATCCTGACCGGATATCCTATGGCATCGACTATGTTATTTTTTTCTTTTTTCTCTGCGGTGCAGACGATGCCGACAGGCTTGTTAAAGGCCAGAACTACCCGCTCTTCTTCGAGATGCACAGGCTTTCCGTCCACCTGAACCTTCATCTGCACTGTGACCTTATCGCCGGGCTTTAGTTTCCTGCCGTCTGCTGTGACCCTGCCCTCTTCAACGAGCTTATCTGCTGCTCTTCTAGAACAGTATCCGCACTCCGACAGATATTTGTTTATCCTTATCTCTTCCATATCATTTTTCTAAAAAAGGAGCTGTGAAAAATTCACAGCCCCTGTCATTTACTTCAGGAATTCTGTCTTTACGTAGCCTTTCTTGTGATGGAACTGGACTTTGGTCCAACCGTCCTTGCGATTCTTTATCACGAGAACCTTCTCACCTTCGTATGCGAGGTTGATACGCTTTGATGAAGTCGATGGTTTCTTGCGGATATTCACCGTATCCTTAAGTACCAGCTTCTTGCCTTCCTTCGGCTTTTTCGATGAAGATTTCTTCTTTGTCGAAGACTTCTTTGCCTTCTCTTTCTTCTCTTCGGCTTCCTTCTTCTTTTTCTCCTCAGCCTTCTGCTTCTTCTCGGCTGTCTTGGCTTTCTTTCTGTATTCGGACTGCCACGACTTCACCTTTGCCGGATATGTCTTTGACATGAACTCATCGAAGTCCTTGTCCGAAAGTGAGATCTCGTTATACTCCTTCTGAACTTTCGTCTGGAGATCTACTACGTCCTTCTGCTCCTCAAACGATGCAATGGCTGAGACCACAGTCGGATCCATGTCATTTTCCCTATTCGTCTGGTTGAATGAACTGTAGAGATTATTTATATGAAGATTTCCTGACGAATCCTTCTCCACATAGAAGAAGTCAAGTCCTGGTGCTGCTGATTTCAGTCCTTTGAAGTGCATCTGCACATAGACAGATACGAGCTTTGAGCCCTCAGTCGCTCCGTCCTTGGTGTATATCTCCTTTATATCATAGGAATCGAGAATCTTTGCCATGAAGCGGATATAGCTCTTTTCCATATCTGATACAGGAGAAGCGACTTTCTCTATATCATCGGTGTCACCTGCCGCATAGTCCTTATAATACTCTGTAAGCAGGTCGTGGAGATCCGAGCCTTTCTCTTCCTTCTTATAGCCTGATGTATCGTCTGTGCTCTCTGAACTGTCATCGGAAGTACCTGCCGTACTCTCTGTAACTGCCGTCTTCGTAGATGACGCGTTCCCGGAAGCTGTTGCTTTGTTCTGCCCTGAGCCTCCCTGCCCTGAATTAGCCGCTACCACCGATATGATGATTACTATGATAACAGCTAAAACTATGGCTTCTATATGCCTTTTGTTATAAAAAAAGTCTTTTACCTGGTCTATGTATTTATTAGATTTCATTTATGTCAGTCTCCTGTAAAAACAAAGCAGCTTCCCCTCTGCGATGTATTCTTCAGAGCTGTATGCCTGAAGCACAGTGGTCCGAATACATATAATTAAATGTAGACGATGGGATTCGAACCCACGGCCTTCAGAGTCGGAGTCTGACGCGCTATCCAGCTGCGCTACGCCTACAAAAATGAGCATCTGTTAAAAATACCCGTACCTAATAATGATACCAACCTCATTCTATTTTGTCAAGGTTTCTAAAATCTGAGCCGCCACCTCTTTCGGTGTCTTTTTGTCTGTCTCTACAGTGATATCGGCGGCCGCGGTGTATGCCTGCTCCCGCTCTGCCATCAGCTCTTTTATACGTCTGAGCGGATCGTCACTCTGAAGCAGCGGCCGGCCGGTATCTCCTTTTACCCTGTTATACACTGTGTTGGCTGTAGCGGTAAGGCGGATGATCCGTCCATTTTTTCTCATAAGAGATACATTCTCAGTTCGAAGCGGAGCTCCGCCTCCGCAGGATACGACGTATTCACCACTCTCTTCTGACAGTTTTCTGAAGACTTCTGTCTCTATCTCTCTGAATCCTGACTCCCCTGACCTGTCAAAAATCTCAGGAATCGACATTCCCTCCTGCTTTACGATCAGATCATCAGAATCTAAAAGTTCTCTTTTCATCAGCTTCGCCAGCTCTTTTCCGGTCGACGTCTTTCCAGTCCCCATAAATCCTATCAGATATATCTGCATCAGTTCTTACCTGCCTCATCCAGAATGCGTATGATCTCTTTTAATTCGCGAAAGTCCAGTTGTCCAGGAGCACTGGCCTCTCTGTCTGCTCCGAAGGTAATGCATGAGCCAAACGTACCTCCTGAGATCCTGCTGACAGATCCAAGTCCTCCCATGCTCATGGTCACAAGCGGAGTCTCCGGAAAACTCTCATGAAACTCATTCGTAGCCTCTGTCAGGTCTATAACATCTGACGGTCTCTCCGGCATCACAGCCAGCTTTACTATGTCGGCTCCTGAATCTTTCATTTTTATAAGACAGTTATACATATCCTCTATCTGCGGTGTCTGCTTAAAATCATGGTGGGATGCAATGACCTTTATATCTCTGGTCTTCAGTACCTTTAAAAGCGTAGTCACATCCGGAATAGCATTGTACTCGACATCCAGAAGATCGGCACTTCCACTGGCAGCGCAGTCAGTCAGTATCTCAACGTACTTTCCCGACTCCATAGGAAAATTCCCGCCTTCATGGTCAGTCCTCAGTGTAAATAAAAGCGGAGTATCTCCTGCCGCCTCCCTGATAAGAGGAAACATCTCGTTTAATTTTTTCTTTGAGAGTATATCCTCAAAAAAATCCATTCTCCACTCTATAACGTCAGCCTCTCCGGCTATCTCTTTTATATGAGAAATGATGTCTTCAGCTGTCTTTTCTGTAACAGGCACACAGACCGCCGGTTTTCCTTTATTTATCTCAAGATTCCTGATCTTCATATACTTCACTCCGATTGACAAAATACGGGTTATACTTTATCATAATAAAGTTGATTTAGCAAGGAAAGGAAACAGGAAAAAGATGAGCTTTAACTATTTGCAGAAAATGCCTTCACCTGAAGATATAAAGAAAGAGCTCCCTCTTTCAGATAATGGAAAGGCCGTAAAAGAAAAAAGAGATAAAGAGATAGCGGATATAATCACCGGCAAGGACGACAGATTCTTAGCCATCATCGGACCGTGCTCAGCTGATAACGAGGATTCTGTCTTAGAATATATCAGCCGCCTGGCAAAAGTAGCCGAGAAGATAAAGGATAAAGTCCTCGTAGTCCCGCGTATCTATACCAATAAACCACGTACTACCGGAGAGGGATATAAGGGTATTGCTACCCAGCCTGACCCGATGGGAAAGCCGGATATGATAGCAGGTCTTAAAGCCATGAGACATATGCACATCCGAGCCATAGAAGAATACGGTCTCTCCGCCGCTGATGAGATGCTCTATCCTGAAAACTGGGTATATGTAGATGACCTGCTCTCATATGTAGCGATCGGAGCCCGTTCCGTAGAGGACCAGCACCACAGGCTTACAGTCTCCGGATTTGATGTGGCAAGCGGTATGAAAAATCCTACGAGCGGTGATTTTTCGGTAATGCTTAACTCAGTATATGCAGCCCAGCATCCGCATCACTTCACTTTTAACGGATATGAAGTAGAGACCTCCGGAAACCCTCTGGCTCACACTATCCTGCGCGGTGCTGTATCCAAACACGGCAATACGACTCAGAACTATCACTACGAGGATCTGATGCGCCTTATCGAGATGTACGATAAAATGGACGTCGTAAATCCTGCTACGATAATCGATGCCAACCATTCGAACTCCGGAAAGCAGTTCAAACAGCAGATCAGGATAGTTCACGAAGTCATGCACAACCGCCGCTTCTCTCTCGATATCCACAACCTCGTAAAGGGTGTCATGATCGAGAGCTATTTAGTCGAAGGAAATCAGAAGATCTCTGATCACCAGACCTACGGACAGTCTATAACAGACGCCTGCCTCGGCTGGGAAGATTCAGAAAAGCTGCTCTATGAGATAGCAGAACAGGCATAAAATGGAAAAAGCATCTTATATAGACGGACACACTACACTTTACTGTCTCCTCGGACATCCGGCGAGACACAGCATCTCGCCCCGGATGCACACGACAGCCGCAAAGCTGCTCGGGGTAAATATGGTCTACCTCGCCTTCGACATAGAGCCGAACGAGATAGGCATCACGGTCGAAGCGCTGCGACTTTTACAGGCTGGTGGATTTAACCTGACCATGCCTTTCAAGCGCACAGTGATTCCGTATCTGGACAGGATAACAAAGGCCTCCGAGCTTTCAGGCGCCGTAAATACAGTAATAAATAAAGACGGCGTCCTGATAGGAGACACCACCGACGGTATAGGTTATCTCGACTCACTTCTCGATTCCGGTTTCGACTATCACGGAAAGAAAATGACTCTGCTCGGAGCTGGCGGCGCTGCCACTTCAATCGCTGTTTCGGCAGCTCTCTCAGGAGTAAAGCGCATTGATATTTTTAAAAGAAAAAATAAGACCTACGAGGAGACTGAAGCCTTTGCTGAAAGAATAAACTCATCGACTGACTGCGATGTCTTAGTCTTCCCTATGGATGATTCTGATGCCATGCAGGATTCCATCGCTTCATCTGATCTGCTTACTAACGCGACGAACGTAGGCATGGAAGATGACAAGACAAGTCTGGTTCCTAAAAAATTCCTACGGCCTGACCTGTTCGTATCAGACATTATCTACCATCCGGCAGAGACCACGCTACTCTCATACGCAAGGGAATGCGGCTGCAGATATAAAAACGGTGAGGATATGCTCCTGTTCCAGGGGGCTGCCTCATTTAAAGAATGGACCGGGCTTCAGATGCCGGTCGAAGCAATAAAAAAGCTCGTCTTCTGAAACGAAGACGGGCTTTATTTTTATATGAATTCTTTACTTATGTTCCTCTTTATCAACACAGGCGGTGATGAATTCTCTGAAGAGCGGGTGAGCCTTGTTCGGACGGCTCTTGAACTCAGGATGGAACTGAACGCCCACATGGAAGCGGTTCTTCGGCTCCTCGACCGCCTCTACGATAGAGCCGTCAGGAGAAGTTCCTGAGATCTTCAGGCCTGCCTTTGAAAGGACATCTTTATACTCGTTATTGAACTCGAATCTGTGTCTGTGACGCTCGCTGATCTGGTGCTGACCATAAGCCTTCTCGAGCATTGTACCCTTTACTATCTTGCAAGGATATGCGCCAAGACGCATTGTGCCTCCCTTGCGGACTATGCGCATCTGCTCTTCCATCAGATCGATGACTAAATGCTTTCCGTTCTCATCGAACTCACGGCTGTTAGCATCCTCGATGCTAGCCACATCACGCGCAAACTCGATAACAGAGATCTGCATTCCAAGGCAGAGTCCTAAGTAAGGAATGTCATTTTCTCTGGCATATCTGCAGGCAGCTACCATTCCCTCGATCCCTCTTTCACCGAATCCACCAGGGACCACGATACCGTCAAGTCCCTTAAGCGTCTCAGCTACATTCTCATTTGTGATCTTCTCGGAATCGATCCAGGCTATATCTACAGAAGCGTCATTTTCGTATCCGCCGTGATAAAGCGACTCACGAACTGAAAGGTAGGCATCGTGTAAAGCCACATACTTTCCTACTATACCGACCTTTACGTTCTTCTTCAGGTTATGGATTCTCTTTACTAAGTTCTGCCACTCAGTCAGATCCGGCTTCTTTTTATCTAAGCCAAGCTCGCGGCAGACTACTGTGTCAAGACCGTTATCGTGAAGCATCAGAGGTGCCTCATAGAGCGAATCCATCGTAGTATTCTCGATAACGCAGTCTTTCTTTACATTACAGAAAAGGGCTATTTTGTCCTTGATGCTCTGCTCTAATGGCTCGTTCGCACGGGCTACGATGATGTCAGGTGAGATACCAAGAGAACGCAGCTCCTTTACAGAGTGCTGTGTGGGCTTACTCTTGTGCTCGTTCGAACCGGCGAGGAATGGAACCAGGGTCACATGGATGAAAAGCGTATTCTCATGTCCCTGCTCTAATGACACCTGTCTTATGGCCTCAAGGAAAGGCTGTGACTCGATGTCTCCTGTCGTTCCGCCGATCTCTGTGATCAGAACATCAGCATTTGAGCTCTCAGCTCCCATATAGATAAAGTGCTTTATCTCATCTGTGATATGAGGGATGACCTGAACTGTCTGCCCTAAGTACTCGCCCTGTCTCTCACGGTTAAGTACGTTCCAGTACACTTTTCCTGAAGTCAGGTTAGAGAATTTGTTCAGGTTCTCATCGATAAAACGCTCATAATGGCCAAGATCAAGGTCTGTCTCCGCACCATCCTCGGTGACAAACACCTCACCATGCTGATAAGGGCTCATGGTACCCGGATCTACATTCATATAAGGATCGAGCTTCTGTGAAGCTACCTTGTACCCGCGGGTCTTTAAAAGTCTTCCGAGGGATGCTGCCGTGATTCCTTTTCCAAGTCCTGAAACCACACCACCGGTTACGAAAACAAACTTTGTATTCTTTGCCATCTCAATTCCTTTCAAAAAGGTTTACAATTAAAAACGTCAATTATTATATCACATAAAATGCGGTTACGCCACATCGTGATCAATCAGTATAAAAATCTATGATCTCCTCAGCTACCTGCCCTCGCGGTACTCTTCTGTCCATGGCAGTCTTCTCTATGTACCGGTGAGCCTCTGTCTCGGACATGCCCTTCTGACTCATGAGGATGCTCTTCGCACGATTTACCACCCTGACTTCAGCGAGCTTTCTCTCGAGCCGCTTGATCTCAGCGTAGGCTCTTTTCATCCTGCTGTCAGCTGCCTCTGCAAATCCGAGGGCGCCAAAGAATGCCGATTTGCTTATCGGTTTTGAAAGGCAGATGACTCCGTCTTTTTCTACGCTTCCAGAAATCTCCTCGAAGTAGTCTTCCTTTACAAAGAGAATGACCTGACAGCTCATGTGTGACGCAAGCTCTGTAGAAAGTTCCTCTCCGCTCCCGCTTTCAAGCGGAGCGTTTATCACACAGATATCTGGAGAAAACTCTTCCATCGCCTGCCGGCCCTCTTCAGCCGTCGCAGCCAGCTTTATCTTCGTGTAGCCATTCGCAGATAAAAAGTCTTTAAAAAATTTCATCGCCTTCGGAGCATCACTGATTATTAAAGCTCTTTCCAAAAGGCGCCTCCTTAAAGCTCGTTTTCCTTAAGAGTGTTGAGGAAACGCTCTGTTATCAGCTTTCTCTTATCGTCATTTAGGAAATCAGACTCTTGTGCCACATCTATAGCCTCTGCAAGTGATAAAGGAAGCTTTAAGTATTTTTTTCTTTCCTCATCGGTGATCAGATAGCCGGACTTTTCGAGAGGTTCAGGGAGCTTTTCTCTATTCTTTACTCCGAGAAGTCCCGCCTGCAGAAGCATCGCAAAGGCGATATACGGATTCAGCATCGAATCCGGCGAACGGAGAATACATGAAGCGTACTTTCCATGGACTACCGGCACTCTGAAGAGCCTTGATTCATTCTGATGAGACCAGGTCAGATACTTCGGCGCCTCATTCTCACCGAACCTCAGATACGACTCTTTTCTCGTATTTAAGAAGACCGTGATCTCCCTTATCCTGTTAAAAATGCCTGCCATAAACGAGAACACCGTATCCGGATCTGTATCGAACAGATTCTGTGCTTCTTTGAACAGAGCTATTTTTATGTGGAAGCCATTTCCTGGCTTGCCCTCGATAGGCTTCGGCTCAAACGAAGCAGTAAGACCATTCCTGGCCGCTATCGTCGTCACGACGTTTTTATAGGTCATGAAGTGGTCGGCACTCTGAAGAGCACCTGCATCCCTGAACTCTATCTCATTCTGTCCAGGGCCCGCCTCATGGTGGCTCGAGAGCGGCGCTACATCCATGTCTGAAAGTGACAGACAGATCTCACGGCGGATATTCTCCCCGCGGTCTAACGGCGCCACATCAAAGTAGCTGCCATGATCCATCGGCTCCAGAGTAGGGATTCCGTCTTCGTCGTTTTTAAACAGATAGAATTCACTTCTGAGCCCAAGCCTTACTGAAAAGCCCGCTTCACGGCACTCCTTTATAGTATCAGCTAAGAACTTCCTCGAATCATACGGATATGGCTTTCCGTCCTGAGTCACGACGTCACAGTAAAATCTGATTACTCTTCCGGTCTGCGGTCTCCACGGAAGCACAGACAGAGTAGCCGGATCCGGCACCAGGTAAAGATCTCTGTACTTCGGGTCATCGTAGCCTAAGATTCTGAACGCATCAAATGCTATTCCCGAATCAAATGCCTTTGCCAGCATGTCAGGCTGGATCGATATGTTCTTGTGATTTCCAAGCATATCTGAAAACGCCAGACGCACGAAGCGGACATCATTCTCCTCTACGTATTCCAGTGCTTCTTCCTCTGTGTATCCTGCCATATAAAGCCCTTTCTGATATATATAAAGCAATGCCTGAAGCATCGCCCGTTTATACACGAGAAGCACCCATCCAAGACGCATTTGGACAGGTGCTTGTAAAATTTGTATGTAGATACACCACCCTCCCTGTAAGGGCGGAATACCAACCTTAGTATTCTACTTCAAAAGAAGTATAAAATCAACCATAAATTACTTGTTGTAATTTACGATCTGTCCGAAGTCAGGCTTCAGTGAAGCTCCGCCGATAAGTCCGCCATCGATATCAGGCTTTGCGAGAAGCTCCTTGCAGTTACCGGCATTCATTGATCCGCCGTACTGAATTCTGATCTTCTCAGCTGTGTCTGTATCATAGATGTCTGCGATAGTCTCACGGATAGCCTTGCAGACTTCTTCTGCCTGATCAGCTGTAGCTGTCTTACCTGTTCCAATAGCCCAGATAGGCTCATAAGCGATGACCATAGAAGCAGCCTGCTCCTTTGTCACACCTGCGAGATCAAGTTTGATCTGCATACGGATCCAGTCAAGTGTAACTCCCTCTTCTCTCTGCTCAAGTGACTCACCACAGCAGAGGATAGGTGTAAGACCTGACTCAAATGCCTTCTTTACTTTCTTGTTCAGAAGAGCATCATCCTCGAGGAAATACCCTCTTCTCTCTGAATGTCCGAGGATAACGAACTCTACTCCAGCGTCTTTGAGCATTGCTGCTGAGATCTCACCGGTGTAAGCGCCCTTCTCCTCGAAGTACATATTCTCAGCGCCGACATGGACGTTAGTTCCCTTAACAGCGTTAGCTACAGGAACGATGTCGATAGCCGGTACACAGTAAACTACATCTACATCCGGATTATTAACCAGAGGTTTTAGAGTCTCTACGAGCTTTAATGCCTCGCTCGGAGTCTCATTCATCTTCCAGTTTCCGGCGATAATTTTCTTTCTTGCCATTTTGTTACAAGTCCTCCATATAATGAAGTTACACCGCACTAAATTCGCACTACGCTAACGCTTGTGCTCATTAAGTTGCGGGTAACGACTTTTTCACTAAACTCGAACTTAGCTAACGCTCGTTCTCATCAAGTGAAAGAATGTCATTTCTCATCTGCTGCTGCGATTCCAGGAAGCTCTTTGCCCTCGAGGAATTCAAGTGAAGCGCCGCCGCCTGTAGAGATATGGCTCATCTTGTCGCCAAGTCCCATCTGGTTTACAGCTGCAGCTGAATCACCGCCGCCGATGATAGTAGTAGCATCTGCATCCGCAAGAGCCTGGGCTACTTTGAGAGTTCCTGCTGCAAGAGTAGGGTTCTCGAATACACCCATAGGTCCGTTCCATACTACTGTCTTTGCAGAAGCTACTTCCTTAGCATACATCTCAGCAGTCTTAGGTCCGATGTCGCAGCCCTCTCTATCATCAGGGATGGCTGTGATGTCTACCACTGTAGTATCCACAGCAGCATCGATAGGATCCGGGAAGTCCTTTACTACTACGGCATCTACAGGAAGAAGCAGCTTCTTTCCGAGCTTCTTTGCCTTATCCATCATCTCTTTGCAGTAATCGATCTTGGTATCGTCGCAGAGAGACTTTCCTACTGAATAACCCTGAGCCTTAATGAAAGTGTATGCCATTCCGCCACCGATGATAAGGGTGTCACACTTCTCAAGGAGATTTGAGATAACGTTCAGCTTATCAGCTACTTTTGCTCCACCGAGGATAGCAACGAATGGACGTACAGGATTCTCGACAGCCTTTCCAAGGAAGTCGATCTCTTTCTGCATCAGGTAACCAACTACAGCCGGCTTACCCTCTTTGCGAAGCTCTTCAGCTACACCTACGTTTGAGCAGTGAGCTCTGTGAGCTGTACCGAAAGCGTCGTTTACGAATACGTCTGCAAGAGAAGCGAGATCCTTTGAGAAAGCCTCGCCGTTCTTTGTCTCCTCCGGACGGAATCTGGTGTTCTCGAGAAGGATAACGTCTCCATCCTTCATAGCTGCAACTGCTGCCTTTGCATTAGGTCCTACGACCTCAGGATCAGCTGCGAACTTTACTTCCTGGCCAAGAAGTTCTGAAAGTCTCTTTGCTACAGGAGCAAGAGTCTTTGTCTTCTTGTCTTCTTCTGTCTTTACTTTTCCTAAATGTGAGCAGAGGATAACCTTTCCTCCGTCAGCGATCAGTTTCTTTATAGTAGGAAGAGCTGCCACAAGTCTGTTCTCATCTGTGATCTCGCCGTTCTTTAAAGGTACGTTAAAATCGCAGCGGCAGAGAACTCTCTTGCCTTTTACATTTATGTCATCGACTGATTTTTTATTAAGTCCCATATGGAACTCCTTTCTTCAAAAGAAAAGGAGCCCGGCCCTTAAGCCGGACCCCTGTAAGATCAAGGTCTGTAATTCACAGAAATTACTTGTTGAGGAACTTTGCGAAATACTTGATAGTTCTGCACATATTTGATGTGAATGAGTTCTCGTTGTCATACCATGAAACAACCTGAACCTCTGTGTTTCCATCGCCTACTGGAAGAACCATGGTCTGTGTAGAATCGAAAAGTGAACCATAGGTCATGCCTACGATATCCTTTGATACGATCTGATCCTCGTTGTATCCGAAAGACTCGTTTGTAGAAGCCTTCATCTTTGCGTTGATCTGGTCAACAGTAACGTCACCCTTTACAACTGCTGTAAGGATAGTGGTAGAACCTGTAGGTACAGGTACACGCTGTGCTGATCCGATGAGCTTTCCGTTAAGCTCTGGTACTACAAGGCCGATAGCCTTAGCAGCTCCTGTTGAGTTAGGAACGATGTTCTCAGCGCCTGCACGGCTACGACGGAAGTTACCCTTTCTCTGTGGTCCATCAAGGATCATCTGGTCACCAGTGTAAGCATGGATAGTTACCATGATACCTGACTGGATAGGTGCGAGCTCGTTAAGAGCCTTAGCCATAGGTGCGAGGCAGTTTGTGGTGCATGATGCAGCTGAAATGATGTTATCATCTGCTGTAAGTGTCTCGTGGTTTGTATTATAAACGATTGTAGGAAGATCATTTCCTGCTGGAGCTGAGATAACGACCTTCTTAGCACCTGCGTCGATATGAGCCTGTGCCTTTGCCTTTGAGGTGTAGAATCCAGTACACTCAAGAACAACGTCGATATCGAGCTTGCCCCAAGGAAGGTTATGAGCATCAGCCTCTTTGTAGATCTCGATCTCCTGTCCGTCTACTGTAATAGAATGGTCTGAGAATGTAACTGTGTCAGCCTTTGCATAACGACCCTGTGAAGAATCATACTTAAGAAGATATGCAAGCATCTCAGGGCTTGTCAGATCGTTGATAGCTACGATCTCGAATCCCTCTGCCTGGAACATCTGACGGAATGCAAGACGACCAATACGTCCAAATCCATTGATTGCTACTCTTACTGCCATTTGTTAATTCCTCCTACGAAAAATTATTTTGTTTTGTCAGTGGAACAATTTCCATAAACAAATATATGATAACGGTTTTTGGTTGATTTTGCAACCCTTGATTTTGACTTTGATAAAGATTTAACGAAAAATTTCTTCAAATGTGCTAATATAATCGTTATACAGGAGGAAAAATCCATGCTTTACGATACTCACATGCATACGCGTTTCTCTGGTGACAGCGACGCTGCCCCGGAAGACATGATAAAAGCCGCCAGGGAAAAAGGTCTCACTGGTCTGTGTTTTACCGATCATCTGGACATCGATTATAGGGAAGAGCCGCATCTGTTCGACCTTGATTTTGAAAAATATTTTCGTGAGATGCCTGTCATCAAAGAAAAAAATGAGTCCGACGATTTTCATATCGGGATTGGGATCGAGATGGGGCTTCAGCCTTATCTGGCTCCGAAGCATCATGAGTTATTGAAAAAATATGACTTTGATTTCGTGATCGGTTCAGTCCATGTGATAAACGGATATGATCCGTATTATGAAAATTTCTATAAAAATATAAATGTGCGTGACGCTTACAGAACCTACTTCGATCAGGTGCTTGAAAATATCCGTGCTTTCGATGAGTATGACACTCTCGGTCATCTCGACTATGTAGTGAGATACGGGCTAAAATACTTTGGTTCTCCGGCTGCTGACTGCCCGTTTGAGGTGTACAGGTCTCAGATTGAAAAAATCCTCAGGCACCTGATAATGCACGGCAAGTCTCTTGAAGTAAATACCGGGGCTTTCAGGTACGGGATGAGTGAGCCGAACCCGTCATATCAGATCCTGCAGTTCTACTATGATCTCGGCGGCAGGGATATCACACTGGGGGCAGATGCACATGAGCCGAAAGATGTGGGGATAGCGTTTGACACTGTGGTGCCAAGGCTTAAGAAAATAGGTTTTAAATATTTTAACGTGTATAATAATAGGGTCCCAGTAAAAATGCAGCTATGAGTCCGGGCGGTGGCTCTGACGCATGTCCAAAACCGGGCCTATGCGCTCCGTCTGCGGCCATAAAGTCCATGGCCTTGACTGCGCGCCGGGAACGGCCCTAAAGTTTTGTCCATGCTGTCAGAGCCACCGCCCGGAATGACAATACGTATTCATGCATTTTCAAATAATCCATATTGCCACAAAGTGTTAGCTGTTCCCTACAAGCATGTGAGATAATACGACAGCCCCACCGCCCGGAATGACAATACGCATTCATGCATTTTCAAATAATAAGCCCCTCAGTTCTTTTCCATATAATCCTGATAGAACAGGTTAGTACTGCGGAGCATTTCGATGATTTCTTTAAGCACTTCTACTGTCTTGTCGAGTTCTTCTTTGGTCGTAGTATCTGAAAGTGTGAATCGTAAAGATTCACGTGCCTGGGTTTCGTTTCTTCCGATGGCCAGGAGTACATGTGACGGGTCGATGCTTCCGGCTGTGCAGGCTGATCCGCTTGAGGCGGCTATGCCATGCTGGTCGAGAAGGATCAGCGCTGACTCTGCTTCAATGAATTTAAAGCCTATATTTACATTTCCAGGGAGCCTGTCTTTTCCTTCAGCCCCGTTTAAGTATGTCAGCGGGATCTCTCCCTGCACTTTTTTTATAAAATAATCGCGGAGTTCTGTCTCCTGCTGCATTCTCTCGTTTATCGATGAAGCTGCAAGCTCACAGGCTTTTCCAAAGCCGACGATGCCTGGGACATTTTCTGTCCCGGCGCGCTTGTTTCTCTCCTGACCGCCGCCATGGATCAGAGACCTTATGCGGGATGCTTTTGGACTTAAGTATAAAAGTCCCACTCCCTTTGGTCCGTATATCTTATGCGAGCTGGCGGAGAGCATATCTATATTCATCTCATCTGGATTTATAGGGATCTGACCGAATGCCTGGACTGCATCTGTATGAAAGAGGATTCCATTCTCATGTGCCAGCTCACCTATCTCAGCTATAGATTCTATCGTTCCTATCTCGTTATTTGCTGTCATTATAGAGATAAGAGTAGTGTCGTCTCTTATAGCGTTTTTTACTGACTCTACTGATACGAAGCCTTTTTCATCTACCGGTAGGAACGTCACCTCGAAGCCCTCGTCACGAAGTGCCTTCATCGTGTTTATGACTGCCGGATGTTCGATGGATGAAGTGATCAGATGACGACCTTTGTCTTTTAGCATCTCGGCTGCCTTAATGATGGCCCAGTTATCTGACTCTGAGCCGCCCGATGTAAAAAATATCCTCTCTGCCTTCGTATGAAGAAGAGATGCCGCCCTGTCACGGGCCACATCTATTGCGTATTTGCTTTTATTTCCAAGCTCATAGACTGCTGACGCATTCCCGTAATACTCGCGGAAATACGGCATCATCTCGTCTAAGACTTCCTGCTTCATCTGAGTCGTTGCTGCATTGTCCAGGTATATCATTTTATGATCCCTCCGCCTGCTACATAGTCTCCGTCATAGAGTACCAGTGCCTGTCCCGGTGTTACCGCTCTTACCTTTTTCTTGAAGCTTACTTCCAGATCATCACCTGAATATCTGACATGACACGGTGTACCAGGATCTGAGTAGCGGATCTTCCCGATATAGGTCTTTTCCTCTGAAAAATGCTCTTCACTCATGTATACCAGATGATCCGCTGTAAGAGTATCTGTAAACAGATCTTCATTTTCACCGAGAACCACTTCATTTTTCGGGACGTCAAGCTTCTGTACAAACACACGGTGGCCGAAAGCTACTCCAAGGCCCTTTCTCTGGCCTATCGTGTAATGCGTGATTCCTTTGTGTTTTCCGAGGATATGTCCTTCTCTGTCGACATAGTTTCCCTCACCAGGGGCTTCAGCTCCCAGCTCACTGTCTAAAAATGCCCCGGTATCACCGTCAGGTATAAAGCAGACATCTTCACTGTCTCTTTTATGCGCGACCGGAAGCCCGGCTTCTTCGGCTATTTTTCTTACCGTAGGCTTGTCATAGTCTCCGACCGGCATAATGGTGTGCCTCAGCTGCTCCTGCGTCAGGGAATAGAGCACATATGTCTGGTCCTTTTCGGCTGTGACGGAATTTTTTATAGCGATACGACCATTCGGTAAAGTCTCAATACGCGCATAGTGTCCTGTTGCGATATAATCTGCGCCGATATCCATGCTGCGCTTAAGGAGTCCTTCCCACTTGATATAGCGGTTGCATGCTATACATGGATTCGGCGTCCTCCCATGCCTGTACTCATCGACGAAGTAGTCCATTACATACTTTCTGAAATCATCTTTGAAGTTCATCACATAGTACGGAATGCCGAGGACTCCAGCGACTCTTCTCGCATCTTCTACAGCTGAAAGTCCGCAGCAGCCTCTTTCCTCGAGCCTGCATGCCTGGTCAGGATTCTGCCATATCTGCATTGTGACTCCGATGACATCGTATCCCTGTTTTTTTAATAAATAAGCGGCGACCGATGAATCGACGCCGCCACTCATACCAACTACTACTTTTGCCATATCATTTCTTTGCAAGTCTCTGTCTTACCGCTTCAAAAGCCACTACTCCGCAGGACACCGAAGCATTCAGCGAATCTATATCTCCGAATGTCGGGATGCTGACTACAGCATCGCACTTTTCTTTTACGAGTTTGCTGATGCCCTTGCCTTCGTTTCCGATGACAAGTGCCAGTGGTCCTGTCAGAGCTGTCTTATAAATGCTCTCTCCGTCCATATCGCAGGCGTATACCCAGATGCCCTTATCCTTCAGCTCATCGATCGTGCGCGAGAGATTCGTGACCTTTGCTACCGGCGTATAGGCGATAGCTCCGGCAGATGCCTTTACAGCCGATGCTGTAAGCCCGACAGCCCTGTTCTTAGGGATTATGACTCCATCTGCACCTGCCATATTTGCGGTACGGATGATAGCTCCGAGATTATGCGGATCCTCTATCTCATCCAGGATAAAAATAAACGGATCTGTGCCTTTTTCCTCTGACTTCTCCAGAATATCATCTACAGTCGAGTATGAAAAAGCTGCCACATAAGCTATAACTCCCTGGTGCTTTTTGTCAGGGCAGATCTCATCGAGTCTTGACTTGTCTACGAGGTCAGTCCTTATACCCTGCTTTTTTGCCTCACGAAGGATAGTATGAATCGGTCCGTCAAAGCTAGATTTCAGGACAAATATCCTCTCAACTGTAGTATCTGAACGCAGTGCCTCAAGGACTGCGTTTCTCCCCTCTATTATCGTACTTTCATCATGCATGGTTTTTTTCCTCAAGATCACCGGCGTGATCTTTTAAAAGCCCGGTCTCTTCAAGTCCTTTTTTTACGAGCCAGAAGATACGGTCACGCTCATTTTTTAAAAATAAATATCCAAGCAGTGCCTCAAATCCGGTCGCCATCCGGTAATCAGAAACCGAAGCGTTTTTTGAATGGGTATAGCTCTTTGCATTCCGCCCACGCCTGAAAACGTCAGACTCTTCATCTGTCAGGTACGGCGCTATCGCCTCCGATACCTTTCTCTGGGACTCGGCCTTTACTATGTGCGCCGAGGCATTGTGGAGCTTCGACGGAGATACGTTCCTCGATGCCACGATTATCGAGCGGACTATTATCTCATAGACTCCATCTCCAAGAAACGCCAGAGTCAACGGAGAGTAGGTCTTTATATCCCGCTCCGGTATATCAAAGGCATCGCGGATCGTCTTTATACCCTCTTCCACTTGACACCCTCTCTGGTATCTAAAAGCTCGATTCCCTGACTTAAAAGCTCGTCTCTGATCTGGTCTGCAAGAGCGAAGTTCTTCTCTTTTCTCGCCTGCTGACGTTTATCGATAAGCTCCTGGATCTGAGGATCTATCTCATCTCTGTCGACTGTAAACTCAAGTCCTAAGACTCCCATCAGTTTTTCGATCTTTTCGAAGACTGCCATAAGGATTCCGCCCGAGCTCTCTTCATCGAGCTTCGTATTCGCGAATTTTACCAGGTCAAAAATAGCTGCTATGGCATCGGCTGTATTGAAGTCATCATCCATAGCCTCTTCGAACTCATTGACGTACTCCTTAGTCGTATCTAAGAGTTCGTCCTCTTCCTCAGACATTTCCATCTGGTTAGCCTTTGCGATCAGATCCTTAAGTCTGTCACCAGCAGTCCTTATTCTCTCAAGCCCGCTCTTTGCTGACTCCATCAGATCCTCCGAGTAGTTCAGCGGACTTCTGTACTGAGCTGACAGCATGAAAAATCTGAGTACATCGGCGTTGTATCTCTTCAGTATCTCACGGACAAGGAGGAAATTTCCCAGAGACTTGCTCATTTTTCTGTTATCTATATTCAGAAAGCCGTTATGCATCCAGTAGTGTGCGAACGGCACTCCATTTGCAGCCTCTGACTGGGCTATCTCGTTCTCATGGTGCGGGAAGATCAGATCCTCACCGCCTGCATGAATGTCTATAGTATCTCCCAGGTATCTCTTCGACATGACTGAACATTCTATATGCCAGCCCGGTCTTCCGTCACACCAAGGTGAAGGCCATGAAGGTTCTCCTTCTTTCCTTGGCTTCCAGAGAACAAAGTCAAGCGGGTCCTGCTTTTCATCTCCGGTTACTTTTATATCACGGTGACCACCCTCTAAGTCATCGATATTCTTATGGGAAAGCTTTCCGTATCCTGGGAAGCTTCTGGTCTTATAGTAGACGGTTCCGTCTGATACGACATAAGCATCACCCTTATCTATAAGAGTCTGGATCATGTCGATCATGCCGCCGATCTCTTCGGTAGCGCGTGGATTCTTAGTCGCAGGCATGATGTTCATCGCTTCCATGTCTTTTTTGCATTCAGCGATATAGAATTCTGCCACTTCCTGCGCGCTCTTTCCCTCTTCTATCGACTCTTTGATGATCTTATCGTCGACATCGGTGAAATTCGATACGTAGTTCACCTGATATCCTTTATATAAAAAATATCTTCTCACCGTATCGAATACGATCATCGGGCGGGCATTTCCGATATGGATATAATTATAGACCGTCGGTCCACAGACATACATACTGACCTTGCCCTCTTCTATAGGCTTGAATTCTTCCTTTGTTCTCGTAAGAGTGTTGTAAATCTTAATCATAAAAAATCTCCTTGACCTAGTTCACCTTCGGGCATCCACTGCAGCCGGCACAGCCTCCGCCTATCGGTGTGCCCGCCTCATACAGTGAATCTATGATACAGACTGCCTGTGCTGAAATGCCTTCGCCTCTTCCGGTAAATCCCAGGTGCTCCTCTGTTGTGGCTTTGACATTTACCATATTATCCGCTATCTGAAGGTCGGATGCAATATTTTTTTTCATCTGTTCTATATATGGGCGCATCTTTGGTGCCTGGGCTATGATCGTACAGTCGATATTTCCGACTACAAAGCCCTCGTCTAAGAGCAGCTGCCTTACCTGCCGCAAAAGCTCTCTCGAATCAGCTCCCTTGTATCTATCATCATTATCGGGAAAATGAAGTCCTATGTCTCCAAGACCTGCTGCCCCTAAGAGCGCGTCCATTACCGCATGAAGAAGCACGTCTGCGTCTGAATGGCCCAGGAGGCCCTTCTCGTAAGGAATATGTACACCGCCAATAATAAGGTCTCGTCCCTCTGTCAGCTGGTGGACATCGTAGCCGTTTCCTATTCTCATAAAAATACCTCATGTACGAAAAGGGCTGTCACATCTCAGATGCAACAGCCCTTAGCAACAGTAGCGAGAAAGAGACTCGAACTCTTGACACCACGGGTATGAACCGTGTGCTCTAGCCAACTGAGCTATCTCGCCACAGAAACAATAAAGTTTCTAAATGGGACCTATAGGGCTCGAACCTATGACCTCCTGCTTGTAAGGCAGATGCTCTCCCAGCTGAGCTAAGATCCCAATTATAAGCCGCGCTTTTCTGTCTCGTTTCACGCGACTTGTATATACTACCAAAACAAGGCATCGATGTCAAGAGTATTTTTAAAAAAATTATAAATCTGTCATCTGGCTGCATTACGTCAGAGCGACACATTCGATCCGGAGATCATGTTCATTATCAGATCCACGCAGCCGTCTATTCCGTAGCTGGCACTGTTCAGACACAGATCATAGTTGTTGGCGTCGCCCCATTTAAGGCCTGTGTAGTAGTTGTAATACTTAGCATGAACGTTGTCGTCAGCTTTAAGAATCCTTCTGGCTGTTCTGGCGTCGCAGTCATGGATTGCCTGAACACGTTTTACTCTGGACTCCAGAGGAGCTGTGATGAAGATACTGATATGCGGAATGCGGTTGCTGGTAAATATCCTGTCAGCAGCACGTCCCACGATAACAGAATCCTGCTTTTTTGCCAGTTCTATAAGGATCTCGCTCATTCTGAAAAATGAAGCGTCACGCATGTTAAGACCATGATAACGATTACGCATGTGCACAAACCTGCCGATTCCCGACTGATGCCTGGCAGAGAGCAGCTCCTCTTCAAGATTCGGAGTCTCCGCGCTCGGGATGTTGTCAGTTGTGTCCTTCAGATCCTCTGTTATTTCAAGCGTCCTTATCATTTTGGCAATGATCTTTGAATCGAGATAATCGATATTCAGCTTCTCAGCCAGCTCTATTCCGACGTGACTGCCTCCTGAAGCAGTCGAACGGCTGATGCAGATGATCAGATGCTTGCTGTCCATCCTGTTCTTCAGCGAAAGAGAATTCAGGCTGGCAATAATAGGATCCAGGATCCTCATCGGGCCTCCGTTCCTGTCAATAAAATCATGAAAAGCCTTAGTCGTCTCCTCATATTCGCTCAGAATCTCATCACGCTTGATCGGGTTCTCGATAGTATGAGCCATGTTGCCGATAAGTGCAAGCTGCTGATGGAGCTTGAACCTGACCTCCGGCGTCTCCATGCAGCGGACGATCTCATTAATACTGGCTTCACGGTCATCGGTGTAGATATGTCCGAGGGCCGAACCAGAAGCCTTGTAGGCTTCATTATCGAGATTATATATTTTCTCAGCCAGTTCAATAGCTTCTTTTTTCTCTGCCATATTACCCACCTTTCCATTACATGAAGAATATCAGCGCGTCAATGATAAATACCGGTACCAGTATACATATAGACCATTTCATGTATCCGAAGAATGAAGGCATAGTGATACCGTTCTCGTCTGACATTGATTTTACCATAAAGTTAGGAGCATTACCTATATAAGTATTAGCACCCATGAATACGGCACCGCAGGAAATAGCCATCAGCATGTTCTTAGACACTGTACCGACAGACAGGGCAAGGCCGGACTTGAATCCGAGAGAGCCTGCAGTCGTAAGGAATACCAGGTATGTCGGCGTATTGTCCAAAAAGCTCGAAAGTGCGCCTGTCGCAAAGAACATCTGAACAGGTGTCGTAAGACCGAGCGTAGATCCTTTTGCTTTTAAAAGAATAAGAGCCGGCTGCATCGTGATGAATATGCCGATAAAGAGTACGGCCACCTCCTCGATGGCTCCCCAGGTGAAATGGTTGTGTACTCTGACTTCCTTGTTCGTCGTCTTAAATGACAGATAAGCTGCCAGAAGTATGATGATGATCTCTATAAGCGACGGATAAGTCAGTGAGACATTGCCCGGAAGAGTGATCCCGAGCACATTGCCGCTGGCATCCTGGAAAGCCTTAAGGCCAGGCAGTAGGCCGCTTAAAACAACTCCTATTACTATCATTACCAGGAAGATAATATTGTGAAGTCCCTCGAAACGGATCATCGTGCGGACAGAAGACAGGTCCGGTCTGCGTCCCTCTGCTATGTCCTTCCTGTAATTCTTACGGTCGATGAAGAAAAACAGGGTCAGAAGCAGAAACATGTTCACCAGAAGTACAGGGAACAGGTTAAAGCTCCACAGGAACGGTACACCTCTCATAAATCCCATCAGAAGCGGAGGATCGCCCATAGGTGTAAGACAGCCTCCGATATTCGATACCAGAAAGATAAAGAAGATGATGATCTGAGACTTTCTTTTTCTCCAGCTGTTCATTTTTATCACAGGACGGATCATAAGCATAGATGAACCTGTCGTTCCTATGACACTCGACAGGAGTGTACCTATCGTAAGAAGCACCACGTTTACTCCGGGAGAACCTGCCAGATCACCGGTGAATGAGATATTACCGGCTACACAGAAAAGTCCGAACAGCAGTATTATAAATGTCAGATAATCGTTTATGATACAGTCAAATTCTGTGTGAAATGTCTCTGCCGCGCCAAACTGTGTCGCGAACAGTACGATTGAGATCACTGACCAGAGAATGACCATGTGAGACTCATGTCTGCCCCACCAGTTCGGAGCAAAAAGAGGAAACAGTGCTACGCACAATAAAAGTCCTGCAAAAGGGATACAGAGCCATATAGGCACATTCATAGTATTACCTCCTAAAAATTACCAGATACCTTTTCGCCGGTTGATTATTATATCACTGATAAGCAATTGTTTACAACCTCTTATTTTTTTAATCAGAATGCACCGGCTGCCGTGTTATGATCAACGAAGCAGACTGTCTACAAGCTTTACGCACTCAGCCGCATCAGGAGAATATCCGTCCGCTCCTATCTCGTCACTGTAGGAAGGAGTGATGCAGGCCCCTCCGATCACGACTTTGCAGGAAGGGTACTTTTCGTTGCGGAGCTCGACTACATCCTTCATGTGTACCATCGTAGTCGTCATAAGCGCTGAAAGTCCGATGACCGAAGCCTTATTCTCTATAGCTGCGTTTACTATATCCTCGGCCTTTACATCTTTGCCTAAGTCGATGACATTGTAGCCGTAGTTTTTAAGCATCAGGACTACTAAGTTCTTTCCGATATCGTGAATGTCTCCCTCTACGGTAGCACAAACTATAGTTTCCTTTACTTCTCCTGAATCAGACTTAAGCAGAGGCTCTAAGACTGCAACGCCCTTCTCCATCGCATTCGCTCCGGATATCATCTGTGGCAGGAAGTATTTTTTCTCTTCGTAGAGTTTTCCTACTGTATTTATACCGGGGATCAGGTCTTTGTTCAGTATGTCCCTTGGATCACGACCAGTGGCAATTTCCTTTTTTACGAGAGAGTCGATGTGTGAAGTGTCTCCCTTTATGACAGCGTCCATTACAGGAGGATACTCGCTCTTTTTTTCTTCCTTTGTGTCAGCAGCCTTTGCTCCCGATGAGATGGAAAAATCAGCAGTCGAAGCGTCTTTTAAGTATTTTTCTGTGGCTCCGTCCCTGCAAAGCAGCATGTCGGCAGCCGCTGCTGTAAGCATCAGAAGCTTCTGCGACGGGTTTGCTATCGCCATCGTAAGACCATGCGCTATAGCCATATTAAGGAAGGCTGTGTTTACAAAGGCTCTTTCCGGAAGGCCGAAGGAGATATTCGAAAGTCCGCAGACTGTCGGAAGTCCCTTGCTTCTGCAGTAGTCAACTGTGGCAAAACACTTTACCGCGCTCTCAGGGGCAGCTCCGACAGTTGCTGTAAGCACATCCACAACGCACCTGTTTTCAGACATTCCTGCTGCCTTTACAGCGTCCAGTATCCTGTCGAGGTTTGCGTGCTTTTCTTCAAGTGTCTTAGGAAGTCCAGATGATGAGAGAGGCAGCACGATGAACATAGCACCGTATTTTTTTGCGATAGGGAGCATGACTTCCATTCTCTCCTCTTCTCCGGAGATGGAGTTTACCAGTGCTCTGCCTGGATACCTGCGAAGGGCTGCTTCCATGACTTCCGGATAACTCGTATCGATGCAGAGCGGCAGATCAGATGAAAAAGTCACCTCGTCTATCGCCCGAAGCATCATCTCTTTTTCATCGATGCCGTTCGTTCCCATATTCACATCGAGGATAGAGGCACCATTTTCCTCCTGGCTTCTCGCGAATTCATTCACGAGATCCATAGAACCAGCACGTAGCTCTGCCTGGAGCTTTTTCTTTCCGGTCGGATTTATCCTCTCGCCTATCACCAGGAAATTCTTTCCAGGCTCTATCTCCTGAACCTTTCTCTCTGACGAGATGACTCTCTCAGTCACAGGAGCCGGCTCAAGCGTATCCATGTCTCTGGTTCTCTCTACCATAGCCTTTATATGTGCCGGTGTAGTTCCGCAGCAGCCGCCTATAATAGCAGCACCTGCCTTTACAAGCACTTCCATATCCGCGGCAAACTCGTCTGGAGTCATCTTATAGACGGTATTCTCGTCTATAAGCTCCGGCAGTCCTGCATTCGGCTTTGCTATGATAGGAACTGTCGCGTAACGCCTCATCTCTTCTATAAGAGGCGCCATTTTGTCAGGACCTGTAGAACAGTTGAGCCCGACGGCATCAGCACCTAAAGACTGTAATACTACTATCGCATTCGAAGGTGATGAACCATACAGAGTTTTGCCGTCCTCATTATAGGTAAGTGAAGTGAGCGCAGGTATGTCGGGAGCCAGTTCCTTTACAGCTATAAGAGCAGCCCTTGTCTCCTGGAGACTCATCATTGTCTCTATAAAAAATACGTCGATCCCGCCTTCTATAAGGGCCTGCGCCTGCTCCTTGTACACGGTGACAAGGTCCTCAAAGTCGAGCTCACCAATAGGTGAAAGCTGCTGACCGGTCATCGTGATATCACCAGCCACCAGGCACTTTCCCTCTGTAGCTTTTCTCGTATTCTCTGCTAGCGTCCGGTTTATCTCTCTGACCTGGTCTTCAAGTCCGTACTCGGAGAGTTTGATCCTGTTTGCAGCAAAAGAAGGCGCAAGAACTATATCACTCCCCGCCTCCATGTACTCGTGCAGCAGTTTTCTGATTGGTTCGGGATTGTCCGCCATCCACTTTTCGGGGCAGACTCCCATAGGCATTCCGGCCTTCATCATATTCGTACCGACACCGCCATCGAGATATACAGGATGTCCGGTCCCGGTCAGTTTCTTAAATTCAGTAACAGTCATTCTTTTTCCCTGATTTTTCCAATTATGTCACAGATCAGCTTTACCCGGTTAAAAGGCACCATAAAGTAATAGCCGTCAGCTGTTTTCTCTATTTTAGCAGCTATGTCAAGTGACACCTGCTCTGCCACAGCTTCAGCCTCTTCCCTCGACATGTCCGGTCTGTACATATCGACTACTTCCTGAGGCACGTGGATGCCTGGCATTTCTGTGGCCATGAAAGTGGCATTTTTAAAACTCACAAGCGGCATGATGCCTGCTATGATCTTTGCTCCTGTACTCTGCTTTAAAAGTGTAAGTCGCTCTATATCTTCGTCTCCATAGACAGGCTGTGTCAGGAAAAACGAACAGCCCTGCTCCATTTTAAGCTGCATCCGGCGAACTATGGCGTCGACATTTTTGCCATGGTAATTCAGCGCTCCGCCGTAGATGATCCTGTCTTCCGAAAAAGTCTCGTCGTTTAACAGCTTCGCCATATTCATAAAACGGATAGAGTTATAATCGAATACCGGCGTTATCTGGCTCCTGTCAGCAGAAGGGACCGGATCGCCAGTTATCATCAGAAAATGCCTTATGCCTGCTGCATAGCTTCCGAGAAGAGAGCCGCGGAGTCCTATGATATTCCTGTCACGGCAGGTCACATGCGGCATCACATCGACTCCGGTCTCCTTCTGCATCATGGCACCAAGCAGCATCGGGTCCATCCTGCTGCGTCCCATCGGGGAATCGGAAAGCGTTATTATATCTACTCCGGCATCAGCCAGAGTGTGCGCAGACTTCATGACCTTTGAGATGTTGCTGTCAAAAGGCGGATCTAATTCTACGACAAACGGCTTCTCGCCGCTGTTTATTTTTTTATAAAAAGATGAAAAAGTCCGCTGCTTTTTTCCCTCAAGTGCTGTCACTGTCTTTTCGGCAGGCTTCATCTCTGAAAAACTGCTGCTCAGTTTTTCGATAAACGCAGGAGTCGTTCCGCAGCAGCCTCCTATCAGGTTCGCGCCTGACGAGACTATGGATTTCATTTTTTCAGCGAAAAAATCCTTGTCTCCCCTGTAGATCTGCCTGCCTCTCAGATTATACGGATAGCCGGCATTTGGAAGCACTATAAAAGGCTTATCAGTATAAAATGAAGCCCGTAATATGATCTGAGCCATGTGCGAAGGTCCGACACCGCAATTAAATCCATAGATGTCGACATTTTTCTCTTCGGCTCCGAAACGCATGATATTATCGACCGAAAGCCCGCCTGTAGTCATACCGGTCTTATTTATAGAAAAAGATGCTATTATGACAGAGTCAGGATTTTTCTCCCTGATATAAGAAAAGATCTCAGAAAGTCCCTCGATCTGCGTCTGCGTCTCGAAGTCAAAGACGTCTGCTCCCTCATCTAAAAAAGCGTCGATCACAGGCTTTAAGTCAGAAAAGATATGGCCTTCCATCGCCGGGTCAAAGATAGTCCCGATGTCCGCCATAGGAAGACAGTCTTTTCCGGACTCGTCTACAGCCTTTTTTGCAAGCGAAAAAGCTGTTCTGGCTATCTGTACTTTTTCAGTATCATCTTCTATGAACGGACCCGACACCGCAAAACTGTCCGAGCGGATAAGCGTGGCACCAGCGTCGATATAGCTTCGGTGTATCGCTTTTATCCTGTCCGGATGAGTCATCACAGCTCGCTCGACTATGTCCTCATCCTCCGGATAGAGGCTCTGATAGTAGGTTCCCATCGCCCCGTCGGTTATGAGTATTTTTTCTTTAAGCAGGTCTTTAAATCTGTTCACCGGCCGTCATCTCCTCTATTCCATTCAGGATCTTTTCCTTACGGTAAAAATTCCGCTTCGACAGTTTCGCGTATTCGTCGCAGATAGTCCTAAGCCTAAGGTCCTCCAGATGAAGCGGCCCGATGTCAGGATTTTCCGCAAGCACCTGTCTTACAGTCATATCTATCTGATAGTAGTTTACGACGAATTTATAGTAGTTTGCCTTTGACTTTACGTACTTTAAAAGCCGCTTCTGCTTGTCCTTATCATAATTTCTGAACTCGTCGGTCTTTGAGAAAAGCATAAAGTGCTGTAAGTAAAGGTCCGAAAGCTCATGTGCCTGTTTATCAAGAGTGTCTTCCCAGCGCGGAAGGATTTCTTTAAGCGTATTGATTCTCCACTCGAGTATCTCTTTATCGGTGGCACGATATTTTTTCAGGTCAAAAAGAGAACGGTCGTCATCCTTTACTTCATTGACAAAGGCACGGCATTTTTCTATCAGCGCCTCGCGGACCAGCCTGTAGTCAGGCTTGTTCTCTGGCGGGTCAGTCACATTATAGGTGCATTTTCCCGACAGATAGTCCTCTGGCGTGGTCCAGTACAGATAGTCGAGATAAGGGTCGAATCTGGTCTCGTCTTTATTTATCCTTGCGAGAAGCACCGGGACTTCCATCGCAAGGCAGGGCAGAGCGCAGTGAAGCCGTTTCGTTACGACACAGATGGCATTCTGGTAGATGGAAAGCCTCTCCTCTACAAAAGCCTTCCGCTCTTCCCAGGTACGGTTTTTGTTCCTCGGCCTGTTGTGAGTCAGGACCTTTACCTCTATGTCGGAGCCCTTTAGCTGCTCCTTTATCCGCGCAGTTATCTCATCTCCGGCATCTACAACACAGATATATTTTCCTCTGTCTTCCTTCGGACGTTTCGGAAGTGTCATCGTGATGCAGCCTGAAAAATACGCGTCAATGCCGATGTCTTTTAGATTTTTCTCGGTAAAATGATCACGGCAGCCTACTGGTCCGTTGGCCTGCAGATACTCGCCTCCGCGTCCTGTAAGCATCTCATACTTTATGATGGATCCAGGCTGATAGCCCAGCTGATGGTCGGCATAGTGAAAACCTACAAACAGCGGATAGATATACTTTGATGGCGGCCAGTTCCATTTGTTCCACATGTACCAGGCGTTCATTATCACAGCCACAGGATTTTTATCTTTTGTCTTAAAGTCCTGCATCTGCTCTCTGTCTATAAAATAGTCTATCTGCGGAAGAAAATAAGAAGTCGCCACCGCCTGGATATCGTCGCCGATATTTAAATTATTCCTGTTATATAAAATCCCGAATTTCATGGTAAACCTCAGAGAAAGTGATTTTTATCAACCTCCTGAAAAAATACACTGGATAGTTTAACACTTACTTCCTTTTTTAACAAGATTTTGGTATGATTATACTGTTTGACAAATGTATGAAAGGTAATTGAATAAATGAATTATGATGTGATAATAATCGGCGCTGGTCCCGGCGGGATCTACGCTTCTTATGAACTGGTAAAAAAGGATCCGTCCCTTAGGATTGGGCTTTTTGAAGAGGGAACCCCTCTCGAAAAGCGTCACTGCCCGATTGACGGTAAAAAAATCAAGAGCTGTATCCACTGCAAGTCCTGCTCCATTATGAACGGCTTCGGCGGCGCCGGCGCTTTCTCAGACGGAAAGTACAATATCACGAATGATTTCGGCGGCACTCTCTACGAATACATCGGCCGTGACAAGGCATTAGAACTGATGAAGTACGTCGACGAGATCAATATGGCAAACGGCGGAGAAGGCACGAAGCTCTATTCTACTGCTGGCTCTTCTTTTAAGACTCTCTGCATGCAGAACGGACTCCAGCTTCTCGACGCATCTGTCCGCCACCTGGGGACAGATAAAAACTACGTAGTCTTAGAGCATCTCTATGATCAGCTGAAGGATAAGGTGGACTTCCACTTCAATACTCCTGTCAGAAAAATCAAAGCTATCAAGAACGGGGATGCTTATACCTACCGCATTCACACAGACTCTGAGACTTTTGACGCACCTAAATGCATCGTCTCTGTCGGCAGAAGCGGCTCTAAATGGATGGAAACTGTCTGCGATGACTTAGGCATTAAGACTAAGAGCAACCGCGTCGACATCGGTGTCCGTGTCGAGCTCGCGGCTCCAATCTTCGAGCATATCACAAAGGAGCTCTATGAGGGAAAAATAGTCTACCGCACGAAAAAGTTCGAGGATAAGGTCCGCACCTTCTGCATGAATCCTCACGGTATAGTCGTAAGTGAGAACACCAACGGGATCATCACTGTAAACGGCCACAGCTTTGAGGATCCTGCTATGAAGACCGAGAATACGAACTTCGCTCTTCTCGTCGCAAAGCACTTTTCCGAGCCTTTCCATGATTCGAATGGCTACGGTGAAAGTATTGCAAGACTATCGAATATGCTCGGTGGAGGCGTCATAGTGCAGCGTTTCGGTGATCTCGAAAGAGGACGCCGATCGACTCAGAAGCGTCTCGATGAGAGCACTGTCCATCCGACACTTAATGCCACTCCTGGTGACCTGTCACTTGTTCTTCCAAAGCGTATTCTTGACGGCATCATAGAGATGATCTATGCGCTCGACCGCATCGCTCCTGGAACTGCCGGAGATGATACTCTGTTATATGGTGTGGAAGTGAAATTCTACAATATGGAAGTCGAACTGGATGAACACCTGGAGACCTGCTATCCAGGGCTTTACATGATAGGCGATGGCAGCGGCGTTACGCATTCTCTGTCGCACGCCTCCGCCAGCGGTGTCTTTGTGGCGGATGAGATAATAAATGAAATCTAATTCATCTTTTTCTCTACTAAACATTTAAACTAAAAACCTGCACATAATAAAAGACTTCCCACATCAACCAGTGTGAGAAGTCTTTTTTTAAATTCAATTAAAAATCATTCTGAATTTGTTTATAGAACCTGAAGCGCAATCACTCCTCATCCTCTTCCTTCTTGTCATCAGCGGCCTGCTCATACTGCATGGCCTTCGATGTGTCTGCCACATTCCTGTGGATTGCACTGTCTGACCTAGGAGATAATGCAATAGTCATATGAGGATCACTCATATCCGGAGCTTTTTTTACTTTGACAGAAGGATTTGAGAACGCGCTCTTTATGCCCTCACCAAGGATCTCAGCATTTGACACCTCATCGATAAGTGATGTCGGCATGAATATCTTTGTGGCATTTCCATTAGCCACTCCCTGAATAGCCTCATAGCCTTTCAGTTTTATGATCTCAGGTGATACCCCGGACTCTGTCAGTGTCTTTAAAGCATAGGCCTGGGCATCAGCACGAAGCCGCATAGCTTTGGCTTCTCCTTCAGCTCTCGCTACTGAAGCTTCAGCCTCTGCCTGAGCTGCCAGAACCTTTGCCTGCTTGTCACCTTCAGCCGTGGTCACTACTGACTGTTTGTGAGCTTCAGCCTCAGTGATGGCCTGTCTCTTCTCACGCTCAGCCCGCATCTGCTTTGTCATGACTTCCTGGATGTCCTTAGGTGGCTGGATGTTCTTTACTTCTACCCTTGTGATCTTTATGCCCCAGGCATCTGTTGCTTCGTCAAGTTCTGACTGAAGCTTTGCGTTTATCGTGTCTCTGGAAGTAAGCGTCTCATCGAAGGTCAGGGCTCCGACCAGGTTTCTTAATGTAGTCGCTGAAAGAGTCTCGACTCCCTGTCTCGGGTTTGAGATTTTGTAAGTGTAGAGCATCGAGTCGAAGACCTTCATGTACACGACTGAATCGATCATCATCGTGACATTATCCTTTGTGATGACTGGCTGCGGCGGGAAATCAAGTACTGCTTCTTTAAGTGAAACTCTCGCACGGACCGTCTCGATAAACGGCATCTTGAAGTTGATCCCGGCATGCATCGTGCGGTTATACTTGCCGAGCCTTTCTACAATCGCCTCATTTGATTCGGGCACGATCTTTATCGTCGCCGCCAGGAATATGATGATAAGAACTATGATGATAATTGCTGCTGTCATTTTATTTCCTCTCTTTCATGGGAAACTGTATCGTTTTTCGATACATCGTTATCAGTTAATAAAATTTTAACACTATTATCCTGTCTCCGCAACATTTTATAAATAAAAAAAGCGCCTTACGGCGCCGTGTAATACTATAAAAATAACATAAAATGGAGTAGGCGGGAGTCGAACCCGCGTCCAAAAACCTATTCACTCTCCTTCTACGAGCGTAGTGATCTGTTTATTATTCCCTCTGCCGGACGGGAGAGCACGCCCTTCCGGTTTCAGTAGCTTCATGATACGTACTTACGCGCAAAGCTTAACGTAAGCCGTTTCCCATGTGTTTAAAGCCGGTGACTGAACGCATGGGTACGCTCAGGCGACTTGCTGCACTCAGGCAGCGTATGCTAAATCGTAATTGTCTTCAGCGTTTAATTTTAATTTGAGATTTAACGCATCATCTTACGGCTCGCTTCTAAAGCTTCAAGATCCCTGTCGAGACCTTTACTACCCCTGAAACTGTATCTATGATAACACCTGCGCCCAAAAAATGAAAGCATTTCCGTACAAAAAATCTGTATTTACAGATGGTTGCTATCATATACACAGCATTTTTTCAATAAATCTTTTATCCAAGATTCCTGACCTTAAACTCTCTTGCGGCTTCACGCTGCTGGTCACGCTTTGCGATGTCAGCGCGCTTGTCGTAGAGTTTCTTGCCTCGGGCGAGGGCTATTTCTATTTTTACCTTGGAGTCTTTGAAATAGGCTTCTACCGGAACAAGGGTATAGCCCTTCTCCTTTATCTTCTGCTCGAGTTTCAGTATCTCGTTCTTATGAAGGAGGAGCTTTCTCGGGCGGAGCGGATCCTTGTTCATGATATTGCCCTTTTCGTATGGAGCGATATGCATCTGATAGATCCAGACTTCACCGTTCTGTATCCTGACCCAGGCCTCCTTCAGGGAGCAACCACCGGCACGGAGACTCTTTACCTCAGTGCCTACAAGGACTATCCCGCATTCTATATATTCATCAAGAAAGTAATCATGCCTTGCTTTACGGTTAGTGGCGATGATTTTTCTTCCTGTTATTTCCTTTGCCATATCTTCCTTTTCCTCCCGAAATCTTCTTCAGCTGCTTTAATGCTTTCTTTGAAAATTTACCGGAATGATTCTGTTTCTCCAGAGTAGCAGGCTTCTTCCTGTTCTTTGTGCCGCCTCCCATGAAATCATCGACAAGTTCAAAGTCGATAAGCCTTGTAGTAGGCTCAGCCGAAACCAGCTTTACTTTAAGCGGCATTCCAAGGGTATAGTGCCTGTTAAAGCTCTTTCCGATCAGCTCGTAAGTTTCCTCAGAAAACTCATAGAAATCATCTGTCATGGTGCGGACAGGGATCATTCCTTCAATAGAGTTCGGAAGAGCCACATAGAGTCCCCATGAGGTGACACCTGAAATCTTTCCTGTAAACTCCTCTCCGATATGCACAACCATGTACTCCACTTTCTTGAGCTTTATGGCATCACGCTCGGCATTATCCGCTCTTCTCTCAAGTGACGACGTGCGCTCAGCTATATCCGGAAGTGCTTCGTTCAGCTCATTTATTTTTTTCCTGGTCAGCTTCTTATGTATAGCGAGCTTTAATACACGATGGATAAACAGGTCCGGATACCTTCTGATAGGCGAAGTAAAATGGCAGTAATACCCGGCTGCCAATCCGAAGTGACCGCTGCATTCTGTAGTGTACTTTGCCTGCTGCATGCTGCGGAGAGTAAGTGTCTGGATCAGTCCTTCCTCAGGAGCACCCTCCACTCTGTCTAAAAGCTTCTGCAGCTCCTTCGGGTGGATCTGATTTACATTTCCCTCGAGGGTATATCCGAAACCACCCACAAAAGCCTTCAGCGTGTTCAGCTTCTCAGGATCCGGGAATCCGTGTGTCCTGTAGAGGAACGGCAGCTTATGGTCGAAAGCGTGCTTTGCCACTGTCTCGTTAGCGGCGAGCATGAAATCCTCGATCATCCTCTGTGCCACTCCTCTGTAGTACGGATGGATCTCTTTAGGGTTTCCATTCTCATCGAGCTCGACAACAGTCTCCGGGAAATCAAAATCGAGGGAACCCCTGTATGTTCTTCTTCCACGGAGGATAAAAGCAAGCTCCTCCATCTGTCTGAACATCGGGACCACATCCTCGTACTTTTCTATCTCTTCCTCATCATCTTCCTCGAGGATCTTGTTCACAGAAGTATAGGTCATTCTGTGGTTCGAGCAGATAACAGACTCGACTATCCTGTGATCCTTTATGGCTCCGGTGTCATCGATCCTCATGATACAGCTCATCGCAAGCCTGTCCTGCCCTTCGTTCAGAGAACAGATACCATTTGACAGCTCTGTCGGAAGCATCGGGATGACCCTGTCTGGCAGATATACTGAAGTCGAACGCTTCAGAGCCTCCTTATCGAGGGCTGAACCTTCCTTCACATAGTTCGACACATCTGCTATATGGACTCCGAGGATGTAGTCATTTCCGTCCATCCGAAGTGATACTGCATCATCCAAGTCTTTAGAATCCTCACCGTCTATAGTGACCATAGGCACATCTCTTAAATCCTCACGGCCCTTTAGCTCCGATTTTCTGACTTTTCCACGGCCTGAAACCTTCTTTGCCTCAGCATCGACCTCTTCTGGAAAATCAGTCGGGATGTCATTTTCTTTTACTATAGATAAAATATCTACCCCAGGTGCGTTCTTTAGTCCTAAGACTTCAGTGATCTCGCCCTCCGGCTTTCTGTTAGCGCTTCCATAGTATGTCAGGTGACAGACTACCTTCGCATTATCTTCAGCACCAAGTGTCTTTCTGGCAGGGACAAATACGTCACTCGTCAGATGCCTGTCATCAGGAACCACAAAACCGAAATTCCCGGATTTTTCAAAGGTGCCGACCACATCTGTATAGGCGTGCTCTAATATCTCTACTACCCTGGCCTCAGTGCGCCCGCTGACCTGTGAAATACCCATAGGCTCGATACGGACAGTGTCCTTGTGGAAAGCCATCTGGGTGTATTTCTCCGGAATGAAAAAATCCTCGTCATATCCCTCAACAGTCACGAAGCCGAATCCCTTTGTATTACTTGAAAAAATACCAGTCAGATATTTGTCCTCTGTATTTTTCTCAGGTTCCTTTTCTTCGGTTACAAAGAGTTCCTTCTTTTCTTCCGGAACAGCGCTGTATTTGCCGTCTGGTGTCTTTGTGATCTTCTTTTCAGCGATAAGTGAGGACAGTGCTTCTTTTAACTCCCCGTCCTCATCCACAAGTAATAATTCTTTTAACTCTTCCTCTGTCATTGGCAGATAAGAGCTGTCCTGCATCAGTAAAAGCAGGGCACTCTTCTGATCCGCCCATCTCTCTTTTTTTGTCATTTTCTTCTTCTAAACACGATAAAAGGCCACCGCTTACGCGATGACCCTTTTCTTCACTGACTTATAGTGCGAATGTCTTCATATTCAGCAGTACTGCTAATACGAAAAATGCTATAACAAGAACTGTAGTAACCTTTACTACTACGCCCTCTTTAGAACGTCCCTTGTTCTTGCTCCAGTATGTCTCAAGACTCTGTCCGCTTAAGGAACCTAATCCTGCATCCTCGCCCTCCTGCATCATGATGACGATAGTCAGGACTATGGAAACGATGATGAACAGTGTCATGAACAGATACTTTAAAGCTGTCATCGTGTTATTACCTCCAATAAATATATGTCATGCGTAAGTCACAACTCATAAAGTATAAAACTTTTGCTTATAAAATGCAAGCATTACTTTTTATTTTTGAAGTAACTATCTATTCCCTTCGCAGCGGCTTTTCCTGCGCCCATGGCAAGAATTACAGTAGCAGCGCCTGTAACGGCATCACCACCGGCATAGACAGCGGTCTTTGAAGTCTCACCATCTTCTTCTTTCGCCATAATGCAGCCTCTCTGGTTAGTCTCAAGGCCATTTGTGGTAGAAGCGATAAGTGGGTTAGGTGAAGTACCTAAAGCCATGATCACGGTATCGCAGGCGATCTCGTACTCGCTGCCCTCGATAGGTACAGGTCTCCTACGGCCTGAAGCATCAGGCTCGCCAAGCTCCATCTTTATGACGCGGATTCCCTTGACCCAGCCTTTGTCATCAGCCAGGATCTCAACCGGATTCTGGAGAAGGTCAAACTGTATGCCCTCTTCCTTAGCGTGATGGACTTCTTCTGCTCTCGCAGGAAGCTCTTTCTCTGAACGTCTGTAGACGATATGTACTTCAGCGCCAAGTCTTAAAGCAGTACGGGCAGCATCCATGGCTACGTTTCCACCGCCGACTACTACTACCTTTTTGCCATGAACGATAGGTGTGTCCTTATCCTCGTATGCCTTCATCAGGTTTGATCTGGTAAGGACTTCGTTCGCAGAGAATACTCCGTTTGACTGCTCGCCAGGGATTCCCATGAATCTCGGAAGTCCGGCACCTGAACCGATGAATACAGCCTCATATCCGAACTCGTTCATCAGATCGTCTATAGTGAGTGATTTTCCGATAACCACGTTAGTCTCTATGTCAACGCCAAGACCTTTTACGTTATCGACCTCAGCTGCAACTACCTTATCCTTCGGGAGACGGAATTCAGGAATACCATAGACTAAAACACCGCCTGCCTTCTGGAGGGCTTCATAAATGGTAACGTCGTAACCCATTTTTGCAAGATCTCCTGCACAGGTAAGTCCAGAAGGGCCTGAACCTATGACAGCTACCTTGTGTCCGTTCTTCTCCTTTGGAGGCTGCGGATGGATGCCGTTCTCACGTGCCCAGTCAGCAACGAATCTCTCGAGCTTTCCGATAGCTACTGCATCACCCTTGATACCTCTGATACACTGGCCTTCGCACTGTGTCTCCTGCGGGCAGACACGTCCGCAGACAGCCGGAAGCGACGATGACTCACTTATGATCTCATAAGCTCTCTTAAAGTCTCTCTCTGTAACTGCATGGATAAATGCAGGGATATTTATAGAAACAGGGCAACCACCTACGCAGCGTGGATTTTTACAGTTGAGGCATCTCTTAGCCTCTTCCACTGCCTCGTCCTCTGTGTAACCGAGACACACCTCGTCAAAATTCTTAGCTCTTACCGCAGGCTCCTGCTCAGCGATAGGCACTCTCTTCATCATATCTGCCATTACTTGTCACCTCCACAGTTTCCGCAGCCGCCATGGTGCGTTTCGCCTTCCTCGAACTCAAGCTTCTTACGGCCCTCCTCGGTCTTGTACTGCTGCATTCTTTCCATTGCCTTGTCGAAGTCTACTAAGTGTCCGTCGAACTCAGGACCGTCTACGCAGGCAAACTTCACTTTTCCGTCTACGATAAGACGGCAGGCTCCGCACATTCCTGTACCGTCTACCATGATAGGGTTCATGGAAACTACAGTATGTATGCCGAGTTCCTTTGTCAGCTTGCAGACAAATTTCATCATTATCATAGGTCCGATGGCTACGCACCAGTCATATCTCTTGCCCTCGTCCCAGAGAGCCTGAAGCTGGTTAGTACCCATTCCGTGGAAACCGTATGATCCGTCATCAGTACAGATGTAATGGTTCTTTGCTACCTCGCTTACCTTATCTGCGAAAAATAAGAGGTCTTTATTTCTCGATCCCTGGATCACATCTGCGTCAATTCCATGCTCATGGAGCCACTTTACCTGTGGATATACAGGAGCCGTTCCGACACCGCCTGAAATGAATACGATGTGCTTTTTTCTTGTCTCTTCGAGGTTCTCCTCAAGGCAGAGCTCAGACGGCTGACCGAGAGGTCCTACGAAATCATGGAATGAATCCCCTTCGTTTAAAGCAGCCATTTTTTCAGTGGAAGCACCGATTGGCTGGAACACGATAGTAACAGTCTGCTTTTCCCTGTCGTAGTCACAGATAGTCAGTGGGATCCTCTCGCCGTCCTCTTCTGCGATGGCTATCACGAACTGTCCCGGAAGACATGAGTGTGTAACCATTGGAGCTTTGACGTCCATTAAGAAAATGTTCGCCGCAAGCCGTTCTTTTCTTACGATCTCATACATACTTTCTTTTTCCTTTCCTTAATATAAATTACGGGACTGTCCCCTTTTTTTATTAGTTAAAATATACCAGTTCCTCTTCCTGGGTGGCAGGCTTCTCGGCCGGCTCTACTTTTATCGGATAGAGTACTGGACCCTTTCCCATGTATTCTCTGGCGAATTCGTTCTTTATCTTTGCAGTCACATGAACCCAGCTCTTGTGCTTTATCTCGTCTGCCTTATCATATCTGCACGGCAGTCCTAAGAACTGGATATCCTGCACGCAGCAGGTCATCGCAAATCTGCCTGCTACAAAGGTGCCTTTTCTGAGCTTCCCTTTGCCTTCTGTAGGATTGTACACAAGACCCTTGTAGTCTACGGTCTTTCCGTCGTACTTTTTTGCGTTGTCCATGCAGTCCATAAACCAGAGCGCATAGTCGGCATCCGTGATATGGAGCTCGTCAACGTTTATGTCAAACGGAAGCTCATCCGGCCTGTTGTCGATCGAGCCGTCTTTTCTCTCGTAGACGATCTGCGCGCGGCGGTTAAGTCCCTTGACATTTGCCCTGAACTTCGCCTTAGGTGTAGAGTCATCACATCTGTTAAAAATAATGACGTCAGCTCTGAACATCTGCTCTTTTATCATGGTACCCATATTCTTAAGGTACATCTCAAAAGTCGTGGCATCCACGGTGCAGAGGCTCTGCACGATGACCCAGTCATCAGGACCGTCCATCTCATAGAGAAGGCTCGACTCCCAGGTTCCGTTGTATTCTATAAAAATAGCCTGCGGATCGTACTTATCCTGGAGTGACTTCATTTTTTCCAGAGTAAAATCCTTCTGGTCGTCTATCTCCACGAAGTCGATCCCGTTTTCTTTCAGCTCATCCTCATCGTATTCTTCGTCGCCGTCCTCACACGCGATCAGAAGGCACCTGTCGAAATCATCCGCAAAACCGTTCTGAAAAAGTGTCTCCTTTATCAGAGTGGTCTTACCGGAATCCATGAAACCAAAGAATACGTATACGGGGATCTCACCGTCTGTTTCTTCTGTATTCATTATATCTCCTGTAAGGGACTAGGGACTAGGGGCCAGGGACAGCCCTATACCCTATACCCTATATCCTATACCCTTAAATACCAAATAATTCTGCTACTTTATCCTCTTTCACATCAGTTCCGATGACTACCAGCTTTCCAGTAACATCAGGCTCTCCGGTCCTGATCTCGTACTCGCCGTCTACCAGGTCGAAGTAGATCCAGGTGCCGTCCTCAGCCGGAACGATTCCCTTTGAACGGACGATATATCCGTAGTCATCACTGTCAGCAAGAGTCTTAAGAGCGTTCTCTATAGTCTCCTTTGTGAACTTGTGAGGAGTCTCACGTCCCCAGGTAGTGAAGATATCATCAGCATGATGATGGTGATGATGATGCTCGTGACCCTCATGGTCATGTTCATCGTGATCGTGATGATGTTCATGCTCATGCTCGCCATGATCGTGCTCATCGTGGTCATGGTCATGATGATGGTGCTCAGCCTCTTCCTCTTCATGGTGCTTTGTGGCAAGCTCGAATACCTCGAGGTTGTCCTTACCCATGATCGCATCGAGGATCTGCTTTCCTGTCAGGTCATCCCACGGAGTAGTGATGACTACAGCCTTGTCATTGAGCTTCTTTATCTCATTTACAGTGTCCTCAAGCTTCGCCTGATCCATCTTCTGGGTTCTTGAGAGAACTACTGCTGTCGCATGCTCGATCTGATCCTTGAAAAATTCACCGAAAGCCTTCATCTGCTTCTTTGCCTTAAGGGCATTTACGATGGTGACTAAGGCTCCGATATGGATATCCTCTGTCTTTCCTACATCGAGAACTGAGACCTCGATATCTGACAGCTTTGCAACACCTGAAGGCTCTACAAGGATCCTGTCAGGATGATAGGTCTTTATGACTTCATGCAGGTTCTTCGTGAAATCTCCCACGAGAGTACAGCAGACACATCCGCCGTTTATCTCAGACACCTGAATGCCTGTATCCTTTAAAAAGCCTGAGTCGATCCCGATCTCACCGAATTCATTTTCTACGATGACTACTTTCTCGTTAGCAAAAGCTTCGGCAACTAATTTTTTCATGAAAGTCGTCTTACCGGCTCCAAGGAATCCTGAAATAATATCTACTTCTGTCATTTTTACATCCTTTCCGGTGCTTCAAATCCGAGTAAATCTATTCCTGTCTCAAGCACCCGAAGAGTCAGGGAAAGAAGAGACATATAGCTCTTCTGTTTATTTTCATCCTCACAGGCGAGAATCTTTGTCTCATGATAAAAATGGTTGAAAGCGTTTGACAGCTCGTATATGTACTGGCAGATACGGTTCGGCATATTATCATCATAGGCTGAATGGACTGCATCCTGGAATGGAGCAAGTGCCAAAAGAAGACTTCTCTCGCTCTCAGTCTCAGGTGTCAGTATATGAAGAGACTCAAGTTTCTTTCCAGCTGCCTCATACTTTCTGATGATAGACTTCATACGGACTATAGTATAGAGGATATAAGGTCCTGTATTACCCTCGAATGAAGTGAATTTGTCTATATCAAAAATATAGTCCTTTGACGGCTGGTTCGAAAGATCTCCGTACTTTATGGCTGCCAGGGCTATAGTATTTGCCGTAGTCTTTGCCTCGTCCTCAGGAAGTTCGTTATTCTCCTTTATCTTCTCGTACATCTTCTCGTCGACATCGGCGATCAGAGTCGAAAGACGCATGACTCCGCCTTCACGGGTCTTGAAAGGCTTTCCATCCTTTCCGTTCATCGTACCAAATCCGATGAAGTCAAGTCCGCAGCTGTCCGGAACTATACCGCACTTTCTCGCAGTTCTGAAGCACTGGATAAAGTGAAGCTCCTGACGCTTATCCACGACGTAGGCAATGCGGTCAGGGTTATAATCCCTTACACGCCAGATCATTGTAGCCAGATCTGTCGTATTATAGAGGGCTGCTCCGTCAGATTTAAGGATCATGCACGGAGGAATCTCCTTCTTGTCAGAATCTTCCTTTACGTCTACCACGAGGGCTCCGTCGCTCTCATAAGCATAGCCTTTAGCCTTCATATCGGCTACCATATCAGGGATATAAGGAGCGGCATCAGACTCGCCCTTCCAGAGATCAAACGAGACATTCAGCTTCTCGTAGTTCTTCTTCAGGTCGGTGACACTGACATCCATGATATGCTTAAGAAGAGCCTGGTAGCCGCGTCTTCCCTTCTGAAGCTCATTTGTAGCCTCTAGCGCCTTCTCATGGTATGCTTCGTCTTCCTTTGACTTCCCGGAAGCACAAGGGTATATCTCTTCAAGCTCCGAGATAGTAAAAGGAGGCTCCTTCGGATACTCACCTGTATAGTTCTCGTCAAAATATACGAGATCCGGTTTTCTCTCATGAAGCTCCGTGATGATAAGTCCCATCTGAAGACCCCAGTCTCCGAGATGCACATCTCCGATGACTTTGTGACCCATGAAACGGGCTATCCTCTTTATCGATTCACCTATAACGGCGCTTCTAAGGTGACCTACATGGAGCGGCTTAGCTACATTCGGTCCGCCGTAATCTAAAATGATAGTAAGCGGCTTCTCCGGAGCCTCAAGTCCGAAGTGATCATCTCCAGCCATTCCATTCGCATAATCAGCTAAAAACTCAGGCTTCAGGTCAAAATTCAGAAAGCCAGGCTTTACTGCCTCTGCCTTTGAAAATACCTTTGAATCCTTTAACTGTTCTGCGACAGCCTCTGCCATTACGATAGGTGCCTTATGGTACTGCCTGGCAGCTGCCATGGCTCCGTTACACTGGTATTCACAGAGGTCTGGTCTGTTACTTACCGTAACTCTTCCATATGACGCGTCTAAGCCGGCTTTTGTAAAGCCGGCTTTAACCTCATCCGTTATAAGTTCTATCAGTTCTTTCATTTATCAGTGATCCTTTGTGCCTCTTTCACGGGAAAGAGTGTATTTCTGTATCTTCCGAGAATTTTCTTGAGTGCGAAACCGAAGCCGAATACAGATATAGCCTCACCTGCTCCTACTGTAAGTACAAGGAACGGATAAGCTGTATTTACTCCGTATGCGAGTACTAAGATAACAGGTACTCCCAATGCATTAAAAAGTACAGGCGGTACAGTGTAGATGAACTTCTTATTTCTTAAGAGTCTCGTAACTGCTGCTGCCGCAAGCGTGATAAGACTTCCGAATACCACGTCGTAGATGGCTGAACCCGTGATCAGATTTGCTAATACGCATCCGATAAAAAGTCCTGGAACTGCTGCCGGTGTAAATACCGGAAGAACCGTAAGTGCTTCCGAAATACGCACCTGCACTGCTCCACTCGCTAAGTCAAAGCCTGCCGCGAATACCGTGAGCACCACATAAAGCGCTGCGATAATACCTGCCTGAGCTACAAAAAGCGCACTGCTACCATTTCTCTTAGATGACATAATAAACCTCCAGTTTTCTTCTTGCAGAAGCTATGTCACCTCGCTTCTGTTTTACGTGTGGGTGGTCTTCGACCACACGATGCTATGAATAGTGTTACAAGGTGTTATTTTAACATAGATTGTATGCAATTTAAAGGAGGCCCATGTATTTATTGGTGTGCAAAAAATGTGTTGAAGGCGACGCGTACAAGTGACACATTTTTTGTGTCACTTGTACGCGTCCCCTCTGTCACACTCAGAGCTGGTTTTCTATGACGCTTACCATCTGGTCGACGTACTTCGCGCAGAGCTCCTTGGTGTCGGCTTCAGCCATGACACGGATCACCGGCTCAGTGCCACTCGCACGCAGAAGAATACGGCCGTTGCCCTTCAGCTCCTCTTCTAGCTCATCCTTGCACTTCTGCACTTTTTCGTTCTTAAGGATTGCCTCTTTGTCAGATACTTTGACGTTCTTTAAAAGCTGCGGATATTTTTTCATGCCGCTAGCAAGCGTATGAAGCGAGGTCTTCTCCTCCATGATGACTTCCATAAGCATGATGGCTGTCAGGATTCCGTCGCCAGTCGTAGCGTGCTTTGAAAAAATGATGTGTCCTGACTGCTCGCCGCCTAAGACATAGCCATGAGCTACCATATCCTCATTTACGTATTTGTCACCGACTGTCGTCACATCGTACTCGATGCCATTTTTTTCTAAAGCTTTGAAAAGGCCGAGGTTCGCCATGATCGTAGCCACGACGTGGTTGCCGTCAAGTCTGCCATGCTTCTTCAAATAAGTGCCACAGATATAGATGATGTAGTCTCCGTCTATGACCTGGCCTGTCTCATCCACTGCTATGCATCTGTCAGCGTCACCATCAAAGGCGAAGCCGCAGTCGAGTTCTTTTTCTTTTACGAGATTTACGAGATTCTCGATATGAGTCGAGCCGCAGTTCTGGTTTATGTTCAATCCGTTCGGCTCGTTTCCTACCACGTAGGTCTTTGCTCCCAAAGCATCGAAAACGCTCTTTGCGATGTTAAAAGTAGAGCCATTCGCGCAGTCGAGTCCAATCCTCTTGCCCTTGTACGAACGGGTCGCAAGAGAGATCAGATATCCTATATACCTGTTTCTTCCTATGGCATAATCGATGGCGACTCCGATATTCTCACCGATGGCAAATGGTACAGGATCTGTCTTTCCATCGAGATAATCTTCTATCTGGCTCTCGACAGCTGCTGACATCTTGTGACCGTTACCGTCCATCAGCTTGATTCCGTTATCAGTGTACGGATTATGTGAAGCTGATACCATAACACCGCAGTCAAAATCCTCTGTACGTACCACATATGCCACCGAAGGAGTAGTCGTTACATGCAGGAGATACGCGTCTGAACCTGATGAGATTATCCCGGCTACCAGAGCATATTCGAACATATAGCTCGACCTTCTCGTGTCTTTTCCTATCACGATCCTGCCACGTTTTTCCCTGCCATAATACCAGCCCAAATATCTGCCGATCTTGTACGCGTGATCTGATGTCAATACTTTTCCTGCTTCTCCTCTGAATCCGTCAGTTCCAAAATACTTCATTTTCTTCTTTCCTTATTTTACCTTTACACTTTTTACACCTGACCATGAACTGTAGGCCTTCTTACCAGCTGAAGTGGTGTAGTAAGTTCTCACTTTAAAGTAATATCTCTTCTTGCTCTTCAGAGAGTTCATGGTGTACTTTGTCTTTGTCGTGTTATTTGTCTTTGTTCCCTCGGTGACTGCTCTGTTTGTCCCGGCCTTGACCTGATAGCCGCTTATGCCGGAGACTTTCTTATAAGAAACCGTAGCTTTTTTCTTTCCGGCAGAAACCCTGCTGATAGAAGTCTTCTTCGGGACTATCTTGTAGCTTAGGGTCTTTGTACCGGTATAGTTCCCGCTAAAGGTAAGTGTAACTGTAGCCGTTCCAGGCGTCGTGTTGCTGGCGTCTGTTCTGGTGTAGTCTGTTCCTTCTGTAAGAACAGCTCCTCTTGTATTATCCACCACGGTAACAGCCGGCTTCTGTGCCTTGCCATTATAGGTCTTGTCCGAGATCTTTGGTACTGATATGTCACTCGCCTTGCTTACATCCTTTGCCTGGATAGTGTACTGGGCTGTTATGGTACCTGCTGCCTTATCGGTAGAGACTATAGCATTGTCACTCGAAGTCGTTCCATTAGTCGATGTAGTATTCGTAGTAGACGACGTACTTGTGCTTCCGGTTCCAGAAGTCGTTCCGGTGGCGGTAGTAGTTCCTGTTCCCTTGAAATTATTTTTTCCGGTGATAGTGTACCTGTAAGTTCCGGCATTTACCGCGTCCGTCGGGAATGGTGAGAGGTCATAATCCACGCCCTGGGTCAACTGATGTCCGTTTATAGATACCATAACGTATGATGGATACTGTCTCTGGCCGTTATACGTAAAAGTGGACGAAGGCGTTGCTGTAACGGTAGCTTTTGTGATATCGCCCTGTGTTATCTCAAAATTCATCGAAGCTGTTCCGGTGAAGTTTCCTTTTCCAGTGACTGTCACCGCAGCCTGCGTTCCTATAGCCTTGTTATTACTGTATGAATAGGTAAAATCAGTGTTCTTTGTCAGCGTCAGCGAATCGACCTTTATTCCCGGCTCCGGCTTTATATCAGCTCCGGTATATGAATACTGCGGGCTGGTGTTGCTCTTATTATCAGAGTCTGCAAAAGTAAAATCTGCTGTCGAGAGATCTGCCTGAGCTATCTTAAAAGTGCCCTTAGCCGTTTTCGAATATCTCTCGTCTCCGCTCTTTGCCGCAGCCACAATGGTAGCTGTTCCGGCCTTTACGTTATTCGAATACTTGAGTGTATATGAGCTTTCAGGAACAGTGACTCCATTCAGCACTACCGTAGCCTTCGGCTTTTTCTCTTTACCATCGTAGACGATATTTTTCTCAGTGACTGTGATCGTCGCACCTGTCAGGTCCCCGCCAGTAGATGGCTGGATCGTAAAATCACCTGTCAGGGTTCCGGTGTAGTTACCTTTTCCCGTTGCAGTGATTGTAGCTTTCTGCGGATTTGTAACCGAAGTCGCAGGATTGTTATTTGCATAAGCTAAAGTATAATCGGTATCCTTTGTCAGTATCTTATCTCCGACCCTTATCGTGACATCCGGCTCCGAAGCAGTACCATTCGCATAGTACTTTTTGGAATTATCGACAGTCATGGTACCGCCCGAAAGGTCAGCAGCGGCGACAGTAACAGGGATGTCGAAGGAGGTTTTCTTACCAGCCACACTATCTACGTAGCTTACAGTATAACTTCCTATCGTTTTTCCAGTCACCTGGTTCCCGGATACGGAGATTCCGTTTGAATCATTTACTGTAGGACTGGCTGCTGTCTGTGAAATCTCATAAACAGAATCAGAAGATGCACCTGATACATTCTTTGGTGAAACAGCATACTTAAGTGTCGGGATCTCTGCCGACTGACCATAAGTCACATTTATAGTTCCTGGATACTTTGCAGTAGAAAGACCGTTTCCGTCAACAAACTCTACCGGAGTAAAGTCAGAACTGCCGTTATAAGAATACTTGGCGTAGATCTTCCCTACATTATTATATGCCAGATAATTTGTTACCGGAGAGATGATCTGTGTCTTGGTATAGTCTACTGTATTCTTGCTTGGTTTTGCTTCCTTTGATAATACAATGCAATAGAATTCCTGATCTGCATATGTCACATGACCTATACCCGCTGACTTGTACTCTGTATTTAAGACGCTGGCGTTTTTTGACCAGTCATCTGCCGGAGTACTGTTCAGAGCTCCTGAATATGTCACAAATGCTTCAACACCAGCACTTTTGGCATCCGCTGTCATCTCTGAATTCCCGTTCGGCTTCGTACCATCAGTTGTATTATAAAGCGCCAGGTCTTGTGCTCGGTCTATAGCAAACTGCTCTATATCGCCGTTATATACCAGATCTGTACCAGAAGCAGAGGTTGTCGTTCCCGATGAATCCGCGTTATTCTCCGCTGAAGTCTTCGGAGCTCTGGCTGCATTTATAGAACTCATGATGGAGCTGAACATATTCTCATTCTGGTTTACCTGAACTGTATATGTCACAGTCAGAATATCCGCAGCCTCTGCCTCTAACGCCTCTGTATTCTGTGCCAGAAACGGCGCCGCGGTAAACGTCATCGCCGCGCTTAGCCCTATGGCAAGCATTTTTTTCAAAAAAGTTCTCTCCATATAAAAAACCTCCGTCAATCAATAACTATGGTCTGTTTTCATAATCCTATACAGAATTTAGTATATCACAACTCCGATTTTTTTCATACGTTTATCTTGAAATCGTATAAGTTTTTTTCTAAAATAATCTCATGGAAAAAATAGTAAAAACCTTTGAAATAAGTGAACAGATAAAATACCCGGAGATTTTTTCACTGTACTCAAAAGACGGAGACGTCTACCTGACTGTTGAAACGACTGGACTCTCTCCTGACCGACATCGCATCATCTCCTCCACCATCGGGAAAATATCCGATGGAAAAGTAGTGTCACAGACATTTTTTTCAGAAAATGACGATGATGAACTCGCAGTGATCGAGAGCACCATTTCAGAGATAAAAAATGCCGAACGCCTTATCACCTGGAACGGCGAGAGCTTTGACCTGAAATTCCTGTCACACCGTGCCGAAATCTACGCCAGAAAAATTGACTTCAACTCTTCTTTTGTAAAAGTATCCGGAAAAACCGTTCCGTTTTATGACCTTTCGCACCTGCTGCGCCCGATAAAACGCCTGCTGCCTGACGAAAGTCTCTCCATCTACACTCTTCTGGGTGAAATGGAGCTTTCCGACGAGACTCTGCCCGATGGCCGCACCGTCGTGACACTCTATAAGACCTGGCTTGGAACCGACGAAAAAAAATACGCTGAGCCGATAATTGACCACAGCGTCTATAAACTGACTGGCATCATGAATCTGATGGTCCTTTTAAACTGTCTCCAGGTAAATAAAGTAAAACCAATAATAACAGAACAGTCTTCCGATGAGACCACACTGACAGTCAGCGGCACTTCTGATCTGTTTACACCGATCCGGCTGTCATTCGCTCTCCCAGGCACCCGGCTTTACTTTCTCAAAAAGTCCTTCACCTGTACCTTCGACACTTATGACGGCCGCATCCGCATCTACTTCCCGGATCCCGCCTCCTACGTCCGCCTGAAAGAAAACGGTACCCTGATCCCGAAAGAGCTCTCCCTTTCTCTCCCAAAGGACTCCTACGAAAAAGTCACCCGTGACGACTGCTACACGATGGCAAAACTACCAGAAGATGAAAACAAACGAAAAAAGCAGCTCGAGAATTACATCAGACAGGTGGTGAGGTTGTGAAGAACATCACTCATAATGATATCTACAGGAAACTATAAATAGCCCCTCGCCATCTGCTACATATACCAGACGATTTTTATCATCTATTCGTCTGCTATACAGTCCCTGCAGATCATACTGCAAAGGCTCGGGTTTGCCTATCCCGTGCATGTTTCCGTTTCGTTCTATGTCTTTTAGTAATTTGTTTATTCGTTTAACTGTTTTTTTATCCTGGTTCAGCCAGTATTCATAATCATCCCAAGCCTCATCAGTCCATATTTTTTTCAAAAACTACTCCTCCACAATATCGTGCGTCTTTGCATCACCATTTTTTAGCTGTTCCAGTGATTTCATTAAGTGCTTATGATTTGCTTCATTTCCAGTAAGGTACAAAGTTTCCATAAGGCTTTCATAATAGTTCTGTGACATGATTACTATATTATCGTTCTTTCTGGTAACTATCATAGTATCCTGGTCTTCAGTAACCTTATCAAAATACATCTTCATGTTATTTCTCAACGTAGAATAATTTACTGCAATCATAGCTTGCCTCACTTTCTCTAAAGATTATAGCGTACAAATTATTGTACGTCAACTTTTTAATTTTGACCCTTATCAGTAACAAATTCATCTTTAGTCACCACAAGTCCAAAAAAATAAACAAAGAAGAACACTATTGCATTAACTAAGAATTTAACCGGTGCATTGTAATCCCATAATAAAGATAAGATAAATATAAGTGACAAACTAAGTAAACTCAGGATCCCATATTTTGCATAACTTACCCTTTTTATTGAGGCACCAACTATATCCCTTCCAAGTATCAGCTGAACCAGCAGCACTAACCATTCCGCAATCAGTGTCGCAATAGCTGCTCCTGTCGCCCCGTAATAAGGAATACATATTAAGTTAAGTACAAAATCAGAAATTGCACCAAATATAACGCTTATCAGAACTTGCTTCTCGCGGTTTAATGCTATAAGTGTCTGTGTGCCTATTATACCAGTAAGTCCATTCGGTATTATTGCAAAATTTATTATCCTCATCGCAGTAACTGCTTCAATATATCCATTTCCAGCGAGAATTAAAATGCAGTCTTTTGATTCATATGAAAAAAATATTGCCAACGGAAAAGCCAATAACACTTCTACATTTAACGCTTTTAAAAGCAGCTCGTTAAATTCATTCCTGGCTTTATTTTGTACATAATATGACATCCTTGGCAACATAACATTACCTAGAGATGCCACAACACCAAGCAAAACATTTTTTACTTTAACAGAAGCTGCATATAATCCTACATCCCTTGATGTTCTTAAAAAGCCAAGCATGACGGTATCCATGTTTGTATAAACACTTATTGTTGCACTTTGAGCAAATAATACAAGAATTGGTCCTATGTGTCTTTTTAAATTATAATCGCCAATTCTCTTTAAGCTAATAAAATGGCTGAGTCTTATAAAATTCACTATATTGGCACCACCAGAGGCCAATACAGTTATAGAAGCATAAAGCTTATAATCAGACGCTTTATGAATAAATATAAATATCAAAACAAGTGCTAACGCTTTGAACAAAATAGATCTCAGTGTAATATAGTCATATTTTTCCAAAGCCTGATAAAACCAGTTAACCCCAAAAAGATTTAATATTATATTTACTCCCTCAATTATGAAAAGGGTCTTATCCTGTCTAAATTGAGGAACGCAAAAAATGCATACTATGAATGTAAAAAAAACAATAAGAGTAGAAATAAAGTTAATTATAAGGATTTCCTGCGCTGTCTTTGACAGTTTATCCTTATCATCACGAACTTTTGCGCAGGCTCTTATCCCATACGTAGGAATTCCCATAGAAGCCAGCATCACAAAATAATTTACAACTGACGCAGCAAAATCCACTTTTCCATTTCCAGAAGCATGTAAAATACGCGCTATGTAAGGGAAAGTTATAAGAGGAAAAATAAAATTTGATGCACTTAGAATGCAATTCATAATGAAATTATATTTAACCGAGTGTACGCTATATTTCATCATATTTTTCAAAAAATATTGCCTCTATATCGTTAATAAATTTATTCTTTTCAGAAAAGATTATCTCACAATATTCCGTAAAATCTCTTACCCTTTCTGTATAGTTGACAATACAATCATTTATACATTTTATAATATTCTGTAAGTTCTTTTTGTTATCATCAAACTTATATTTATCATCTATTGGAACATCATCATAATAAGCTGCCGCTCCTTTTTTTCCAGTGATAATACAACAGCCTGATATTGCAGCTTCCCTTGGCATTCTGTCTTTACCCGGATGATTACCAAAATCAATATAAACCTTAGCTCGTCTCATCGTCATAGCTGCAGTTTCAGTAGTCATATCTTTTATTGGTATAAAATGTATACCCACCGAAGAATCTATGATTTTTTTCGTAAAGCTATAACCTTTAGATGGATTATATAGCACAACATCATTTTTTTTCAAGCTGATATTTATGCTATGATTATCAGTAAATTCATCATTCAGATAGTCTGAAAGATACTCCACATTATCAGTTATTCCCATTTTCCTGAGATAATCCATAGCATAATATGACTGGCATAAATGAGTATCAGCGTTTTTAACTAGATTTATACAGTTATATAGGTCGCCCTTTAAAAGATGATGCACGCTTGATAACATACCTTTTACAAGACCCTGCTCATTTATTCTGCCACGTATCCCACATCTGTATCTCACAAAATTATCTACACTTAGCCACCATAAATAAATATGACACTCATGAAAAATTCCGGTCAACTCGGCTAAGGTCTCTGGTATTACTACTGCATTACTATTATTATCCTGGATATCATCTAATGTAAGGAAATCATTTATGTAACTTTCAAACCCCTCAGTTATATGGGAGATTTCTTTATCTTTTTCATTAATATAAACGATATATGCTCTTCCATTTAAAACATTAATCTGGTTCACCAGCTGATGTAATAATTCAGTTCCGCCTGTTTTAAAATTGTATGGACAGATAACATATATCTTGTCATATCTGCAGGTCATCATCTATATTTACCGCAAAAATAAAGTATAATCTTTTCCATGCCAATAGAGTACATAGTATCCGATATAACCCCAACCTTTGACAGATACAAATCCTGGTGTTTTATCAGCCAGTTCATGTCATTGATTGAGAAATGCTTTATATACCTTTCCCTGTATCCTGCAAAAGCAGAAAATCTACGAAAGCATTCTGCTCTGGTATTATCTACTGTAGCTTCATCAAGAAGCCTGAAGTATTTTTTTCTACGCCTTACAATGTCTATCTGGTCTGCCCTTGTCCTTCCTGCCACAAATGATCTTGTAGCTGTCTGTGTCTGATTGCTATCGTGGAGCCTGTGGCAGTCATATACATCTCTTGCCTGGACACATTTGCCTAATGCTACGGCAGCCTTCCCACAAAGCACATCATGGTATTTAAAAGTCTCTCTATAAAGGTGTCTTTCTTTTATAAAGTCAAATACTTTTCTTCTAAATCCCATAGAAAAACCAGGACCAGCCCATTTACAGATGTCTGTTATACTGAGTTCCCGTAGTGTTTTCTTTCCTACATACTCTGGGCTGCTTATAGCTTTACCCTTAGCATCTATTTTCAGCACATTTGATCTGGCCATCATCACAGCAGGTTTATTCAGACATTTTTCCAAAACTTCTATTTTTTTCAAATCCCAGATATCATCCTGGTCCGAAAAATAAATCGTATCACCATGTGCAGCAAAAGCCCCATCCATAAAATTCCTAAAGAATCCCTTGTTCTCCTGATTTACAGTGATGCTCCACTTATCAGCCAGGCCATTCCTTCTTATGAAGTCTTTTACCAGATAAATGGTGTTATCTGATGAGCCATCATCAAAGATCATGACTTCATCAGGCTGCATCGTTTGATGATATATCGAAAGAAGCTGCTGGTATAAAAACTTTTCTCCATTATACGTAGCCATCACAACAGAAATCATCAGTCAGCATCTTTCTCCATTTCTCTCATATACCATTCCGCCTTGTCTCTGAATTTTTCAAAGACAGGCAGATAATCATCACGCTCTCTTGTTTTTTCAAGTGAGTTCAGATTATGACAGAACTTATCATACAATTTACGAACCATCATACCTCCAGCATTGCCTGTTCCTGCACAAAATCCTTAAACAGTGGCAGTACAAATCTCAATATGCCTCTCTGGGTACCATCTACTATCCCTTTTCTGATAAGACGAATCCTGTATGGATTGAACTGATTCGTCGTCATGCCTAGTTCATCACGAATTCCAGCTATTTTTCCATCACCCGAACCAGCTATACCTGCAGCCACTTTCCTATCCGTTGGAGATTCGAGAGTTCATTTGCTATATCGGTCAGAAGTACGTTTTGCCGCTGCCTCTTACTCCCGTGATCATATATGTCTGAATAGATGGCTGTTCCTCACTAAAGTTCTCAACTATTTCTGTCTTCTGCACAGGTCTAGGAATCATCTGTCCTGGTTCCCGGCCAAATGAGATTGTATAAGGATTCTGCACTCTATCTCCTGTCTTTACTGTCTGCTTTTTTCTTTTACTGTTTTTTACTGTTTTATATTTATTTTACTGTTCTTTACTGTTTTTGTAAAGTAATGAGTAATAAATATCTGCCATCTGTTTTGCCGAAAATTCTATTCCGTATTTTTTATCAACTTTCCTTAATTCCCTAATAGATCTTCGTTCATTAATTTTTATTATTTTATCACACCATTTTTCAGCATCATCATTATCTTCATAATATACCCAACTTGAGATTTTTGTTTCGCCTGGAATACTTGAAGAAGCAATACAGTCTAATCCTGTTGCTTGTGCCTCTATTAATGACATACCCAATCCTTCTGACTTTGATGGGAACAAGAAAAAATCCATCGCGTTTAAAAGCATATTTGTGTCATTTGTATATCCATAAAAAATCACTCTCTTTTCAAGCCCATAATTTGAAACATATTTTTTCAGCTTGTCTCCATAATCCAAATAACTGTCTCCAACAAAAATCATTTTAGCATCTATTCCTTGCTCAACGATTTTTTTTAAAATTTCTACTAAAAATTTCTGATTTTTATTTTCGCATAAAGTTCCTATATTGCCTAACAGAATCTCATTATCACCTATTCCTAATCTATGCCTGGTTTGTTTTCTTTCAGTACAATCAAATCTTTTTTTTTCTAAATTGATGCCATCAAAAATAATATGTACATCTTTCCCATTCCGTCCTGGAAACATCCACTTTTTTGCCTTATTTGAACATGCAATTTTAGAGTCTGCTAATAAAGATAACAATCCGCATGAAATTAAATGTAACATTTTTTTTAAGGCTCTGCAGTCACCATCTACTCCAGCCGCGTGCGAATGTACCACTACTCTGGCACCTGCTATTTTGGATGGAATTGCATATAATAATCCTTTCCAAGCAGAATCAATATCCAAATGAACTATTTTATATCTATTCTGTTTTACAACTGTATGCACATAATTAATCAGTTTTATATGTCCTAAAAAACGATTTTTTCTCAATTTTGCTGAATATGTTCTACTGTCAGGGCATACGTCCCTCTGTATGTCTCCCGTATCAATAAATTCATCCATTGTTATCCAATCAAAAATATAACCATATTTTCTTATTTTGTTTTCCAATAATCTCTCAAAAATGTAAGCTCCCCCCATATTTTTGTTGTCATTATTACAGTGAAGAATTCTTTGGACCATATTCATATTCCTCCAGCTATATTTTGAGATAAATGTTCCTGACAAACTCCATCATTTTCTCGTATACAATAATCTGGCTGTATTTTTTTAATTCACACAGTTTGTAAAATAACCTCCAGCCTATTGAAAGGTATTTATATTCAAATTGATCAAAGTTTCTCATATAATCACTATGAACCAAATAGTCTTTTAACACACGTGTTTTTTCCTTTGCTTTTAAAGATGAATTAGCAATATTTCTTACTATTCCGAAGAGGCTCAAGATCATCCTATTATTTAGTGCTTCTCTATAGTCGCATTTACTGCGATGATTCGAAATATTCGAAATAAAACTTTGAAAACCCAAAAATAATTTTCTTGAGCACTCTAGATTATCGCATCTATACATTGCGGTAAGAGAAGCAATATTTGACCTGTTATAATAATATAATAGCTCATTAATATATGCTATATTATTTGAAAAATAAAATGCCTGAAGGTTCGTCCATAAATCTTCTGCCAAAGTTGTCTTCATTTCAGTCAAATCAATTTTTTGAATAAGTGATCGTTTATATATCTTATTCCAGACAGTGTTATACTCGTCTATCTTATATGGCTTTCTCATTTCATCTTTCACTGGCCCAATTAATCTTCTTGTAAGATTGTCCTTCTCATCTCCCTCAAAGATTTTATTTTCATTAAATAAATGATCTGCTTCTGTTCTGTTTGTATAGGCCTTATAATATCCAAACATAACAATGTCGTTATTCCCATTCAATAAATCTTTACATTTTACCAATGCTTCTGAATCAATCCAATCATCTGAGTCCACAAACCACACGTAATCTCCTGTTGCTATTTTTAGGCCACTCCTTCTTGCCTCAGACAGACCATTATTTGTTTTTGAAATAACGTTAAATCTTATATCATTATTGACAAATTTTTCAATAATATCTAAAGAACCATCTGTGGATCCATCGTTTACTACTATCACCTCAATATTTTTGTATGTAGATAACTGAATACTATTCAGACATTTTGACAGATACCTTTCAGAATTATATACCGGAACTATAATCGATACTTTCATCAGATCCTCACACTTAAATCATAGTCTGCTTTCTACTAATTTACCATTATCCATGAGAAAGAAAGCCTTTTGTCTCATCCATATTAACTTTTGCTGCAATGAACATTTCAGAAATTGCTTTCTTTTGTTATACAGATATTTTTTATCCTGTTTATTCTTTCTTTCAATAGTAAGAGGCGGATTCATTTCTTTTATCTGTTTTACAGTAGGCAGTCCTTTTTCCTTTTTTATAATAGACCGTGAAGTAATAAAAAAGGAATCAAAACCCGCATTTTCATTGGCCACCACAGGATTCCTCTTCTGCCAATGCGCATAGACAAACTCATCTCGGCTAACAACACCATTTTTCAGATAAGCTCGATACACGCATCCATCCTCCCAGTAAAAAATCTGATACTTATAGTTCCTGTTGTTGTTTAGAATTAAAGTATCATACGGAATATAAAAGTCAGCATAATCCGCCTTATCATACCAGATTATATGGTTTTTTCGGCATATCCGGTTAAGTCCATATTCCTCTTCAGGTGTACACTTTGCCTTTCCACGTAAAATTTCTGATAAAGTGTATATGCCGCCTCTCATAAAAATCATGTTATTTATCCTGTCATTGTTCTTAAACAAAGATAGATGACCATAGTTATAAATTCTTTCATATCGTGACAGCATCCTATCTGTTATAAAATGTGATAGGTTACCAAATACCATGTCTATATCGCAGTAACCCCACCACTTATAATTTTTTATGAAGCTGTGGTAGCCAAGCCCAAAGAAAGGTCTTAAGTCACAGAATTTATATGCATTATCAATCGTTATACGTTTTCCTATTGCCCGATATATACGCCTAATTTCATATTTTAAAGTTGTTTTATAGAAAAAAATATTAGCTGCTTTTGTCTCTATGTACTGATCAGAAAAAATAAAGAAATCAATGTTCTTATTATACTCAGCACTTCTTAACCATATCGGGAAATAGCAAGGCAACTTACCAAACCATGTCACAATAATCGCAATACTGTTCATCAATTTTCGAAAAAATCTCCTCCACCAAACTCTTTCCAGGTTTTATACATATCTTCATAGTTCTGCTTAATGAATTTCTGTATTACATTCAACTCATGATCTGACAGAGTTCCTCTTTTCTGTATAAGATTCAGAATACTTATAAAGCCATCATCCCTTTCAGTAAAAGCATATCCGCTTACCACAAAGTCTGCTTTATCAACTATCTTTTCGATTTCTTTCTCTGTCATAATCTATCTCGACCTCCTTTATAGGTGCAAGGAATTTGTCTTTATCCATATACAGGCTGTCAAGTACTGGAATCAGGTCTATATATTCTTCTATTTCATGATCCATCTGACGATACTTTGCCATAACCTCTATATAGCCTTTATCCCACAGATTAACTCTTGTATATCTATCCAACCCGTTACACGTCCTAAAAGTCAGTGTTGTTCCATTATAAGTGAAAGTGGTATATTTATCAAAACTGCTAAGTACTGCAACACCCTGTTTCATGATACAACCTCCATTTCCAGTTTTTCACCCCCACATCACCTCCTCATACAGTTCTTCTGTCTCCTCTGCCATCCGCTTGCCGTCGAAGCGAAGGGCTGCGGTGCGGTGGGCGTTGATGCGGAGGTGTTCGCTGAGTGATGGGTCGTCGTGAATGCTGACGACTGCCTTGGCGGCGGCGAAGGCCGGGTCGCTGGGGTTTACGAGAATGCCGTCTGTTCCGCCGGTTATGATGTCCCTGATGCCGTCTATCGCAGTCGCGATGACCGGGATACGCAGATACATCATCTCCGGGATCACGAGGCCGAAGCCCTCCCATTTCGAGAGGAGCATCCCGACATCGAACAGGCTCATGTAAGGCCAGGCATCTTTGACCCATCCTGTGATCAGGAAGGAGTCGGAAAGCTCGTACCTTTTAATCTGTGATTCTATGAGTTTTCTCTCTGGCCCGTCGCCTACTATGATAAAAAAAGCCTCCGGGATCTTCAGCTTTATGACTTTTGCTGCCTTGACAAAATCAGTCGGATCCTTCTGTTCTGAGATCCGGCCACACATGCCGACTACAAAAGCATTATTCGGTATGCCAAGATGCTCTCTGGATTCCGGGTGTACATTTCTTAAAGCATTCAGGTCCACTCCATTATATATCACCGAGAGCTTTTTTTCATTACATATCCTGTGTCTTAACGCAGATCTTTTTTCAGAGTCTGAGATACATATGATCCTGTCAGTAAAAGGCGACTGTGCCCTCTCAATCATGGCGTACTTACGGCGGCTTTTCTGGTCGATTCGCATATTAAAAGACCAGCCGTGAGGATTGTAAAGCACCCGGTTCCTGATGCCTATATCTGCCATCCGAAGCAGTGCCCCGGCTTTGCTCGAATGCGCGTAGACTATGTCTGGCGAATACCTCTCGATCAGCTCACGGATCATTCTCACAGAACGACCATCATCCAGCGCCGACACCTCATGCTCCATATGGATCTGCTCGACTGCATCAGCGACATTCCGATAGTCCCTCGTGTCATAGTTCTGTGAACAGACCAGGATGTTCTCGACCTTCGATGGATCCGAGTATCTGAACAGCGTCTTTAAGTAGATATCGACTCCGCCAGCGGGCTCAGCCACATGGAGAACCCGTATTTTTTTACAGAGAGAACTGTATTCATCTAAAAAAAGTTCACTGCCCGCCGTCTCCATGTATCACCTGCTTTATCGTCTTTCCGATTATCCTGAGATCATTTCCCAAAGAAAAATCATTTATGTACGAAATGTCCATTTTTACTACTGTCTCAAAATCACTGACTGCGTTTCTGCCGCTCGTCTGCCAGACACCGGTAATGCCCGGCCGTACCGAAAGCCTCATCCTGTGATGAGCTTCGTACTCCTGCCACTCCTCGACTGTCGGAGGTCTCGTCCCGACAAGTGACATCTGTCCTAAAAATACATTCAGGAACTGTGGAAACTCATCTATCGAATACTTCCGTATGAACCAGCCATATCCGTGGCGTGTTCCGTCCGGACCGCTCCCGATTATCCTTGGGTCATGCTCCATTTTAAACATAGCTCCATGCATCTCATTCTGCTCTGAAAGCTCTGCTTTTCTTTCGTCAGCATCCTGATACATCGAGCGGAACTTATACATCGTAAAGACCCGGCCGTTTTTTCCGACACGCTTCTGTCCATAGAACACAGGTCCCGGATCGTTTTTAAAAATACCCGGTATCGCGAATACGATAAGGAAAATCCCGCAGAACAGAAGCCCTATCAGAGAACCTATGATATCAAAGGCTCTCTTTACAAACAAGAGCTCTGGCTCTATGATCCTGACTGACTCAGTGATCACGGTGTCTCCGGCGATGTGCTCCACCGTCTTCTGTCCGCTGCTAAGCTCCGGAAAGTACACTGCCCTGTGTGTCGTGATTCCCATCACATCGCAGCTTTCCAGGAACTTCCCGAGCAAAGGATTTCTGTAACCGGATGAGATAAAAACTCCGTCGACCCAGTTTTTCACGAGATACTCTGTGACTTCAGAAAGCCCTACAGCTCTGACCTCAAGACCGCATGAATCCTTCTCTTCTATTTTTTCACCTAAGGTAATTATACCCGAAATCCTGACATCCGGCTGATATTTTTCAAATCGGCTCACGATATCAGAAAGCTCATCGGTTTTTGCCATGATCACTATGTGCCGCCTGTGATATCCGTCTTTCTTCAGAAAAGATTTAAGAATAGTCTTGTAAATCTGTCTCAGAAAGATCAGGCTGATCGAAGCTATAATGAAAAAATAGAACAGAACGAGTCTTGAGAACTCGGCAGATACCTTGAATACAAAGAGAAATCCTACAGTCTCGGTGGTCAGAGCAAATGACAGAAAGATGGCATTTTTTAACTCAGCCAGGAAATCCCGTTTCAGGATGCCGTGGTAGCCGCGCGACACAGACATATCCAGGATCGTGAAAACTATGATCCCGAAAAAAAATACCCTGTACAGGTCTGAATTATAATCATCTGACCCCTGCACGAATAGTCCGTGCATCAGAGACAGTGGCGTTCCACCTTGCCTTAAGATAAATGCCAACATAAAAGAAAGCTCACAGGCCAGTATATCCACTATCAGAAAATCGATGTGTTTTATAAGCCCATGAGCATCTCTTCTGTACATAAATCTCTCCGTTACTCTTTCTCGTAGAAGAACGAACTTCTCCTCTTATACCCTAACTCCCTGTATTCCATGATCTGCTCAGTGCTCCCGATAAAAAGCAGTCCGCCGGTCTTTAATGACTTGTTGAACTTCTCATATATATCGTGCTTCGCCTCATCGGTAAAATAGATGACGACGTTTCTGCAGACGATCAGATCACACGCTGAAGGGTAGGTGTCCTTCAGGAGGTTCCCTTCCCTGAATTCCACTCTCTTTTTTATCTCATCAGATATCTGATAAGACGTGCCTATCTTCGTAAAATACTTAGCTTTGAACTCGTCCGGAACTGACTTGATACTCTTCTCACTGTAGAGACCAGCCTTCGCCTGAGCGAGCACCTGCTTATCTATGTCTGTCGCCATAATGCGGATATTTGCGAGCGGTATATGCTTTGACAGCGCCATTACAAGTGAGTAAGGCTCATCTCCTGTAGAACAGGCAGCGCTCCAGATCTTTAGATTCCTTCCGAATTTTTCGATCAGATACGGGATGTACTCCTCGTCTAACAGCTTCCACTGGTCAGGGTTGCGGTAGAATTCCGAGACGTTTATCGTCAGGAAATTCACGAATTCCTCAAATACCGATCTGTCCTCGCGCAACAGCTTCACATAAGCCGGATAGTTATCGAGATGATGCTTGGTCACAAGCGAATCGATACGGCGTCTCATCTGCTTTTCTTTATAAAGCGACAGATCTATGTGAGTCAGTGAGAGAACCTGTTTTTTGAACTCTTCATAGCCTTCCATATAAAACCCTCCATAAAAATAAAATAGCGGACGGCATTAACCGTCCGCCCCAGTAAATCCTTATCAGTCTTCTGACTTATCAGAGTCGTTATCCATAGCCTTGATAGAAAGTGAGATCTTATGATCAGCCTCACGGAACTCAACGATCTTTGCATCGATTTCCTGGCCTACCTTTAATACATCTGAAGGCTTGTCTACATGCTCTTTTGAAATCTGTGAAACATGGAGAAGAGCATCAACTCCTGGAGCAAGCTCAACAAATGCGCCGAAGTCTGTCATGCGGGCAACCTTACCATGAACGATGGTGCCTACTGCGTACTTCTCAGCTGCATTGTTCCAAGGGTTCTGATCCGGGAACTTCATAGAAAGAGCGATCTTGTTGTCGTGGATATCCTTGATGAATACCTTTGCCTTGTCTCCGTTCTTGAATACCTTGTTCGGGTTATCGATACGTCCCCAGCTCATCTCTGAGATATGGAGAAGTCCGTCGATTCCGCCTAAGTCGATGAATGCACCGAAGTTAGTAACGTTCTTTACTGTTCCTTCGATAACGTCGCCTACCTTCAGAGTAGCGAGAAGCTCATCCTGCTTCTTCTTCTTCTCTGTAACAAGAAGCTGCTTTCTGTCACCGATGATACGGCGCTTACGTGGGTTGAACTCTGTGATAACGAATTCAATCTCCTGATCCTTATACTTAGAGAGGTCTCTCTCATAAGTGTCTGATACAAGACTAGCTGGAATGAATACTCTGGCTCCGTCTACCTCTGCTGAAAGACCGCCGTTAAGAACCTGAACGACCTTAGCCTTTAAGACCTCGTTATTGTTATAGGCTTCCTCTAAGCGCTTATTTCCTCTCTCCTGAGCAAGACGCTTGTATGAAAGCGTAACCTGACCCTCAGTCTCGCTGTATTTGACTACTACTGCCTCCATTTTGGAACCAACAGATGTAACTGTGGTAAGATCGAGGTTAGAATCGTTTGAGTACTCGTTCCTGGTGATAACACCATCAGCCTTTGTGCCGATATTAAGGATAATCTCATCCGGCTTTACGGCAAGTACCGTACCCTCTACCACATCTCCTGCGCGGACCGTCTTGAAAGACGCATCCAGCATTTCGTCAAAACTCATTTCTGACATTTACTAATGACCTCCTGAATAATTTTCGCTGGGGTAGATGCCCCTGCTGTAATACCTACACTTCTCGCAGAACAAAGTACTTCTCGATTGAGATCATCCGCTGTCTCCAGAAAATATGTCTCCGGGCATTTCTGCCTGCAGATATCATATAGCTTTCTGGTATTCGAACTGTTCCTGCCACCTATAACCAGGCACACGTCCACTTCCCCAGCAATACGTGCTGCCTCGTCCTGGCGTTCCTCTGTAGCATTACAGATTGTATTTAGAGCATAAATATCATACCCTTTTTTCCCTAAGATTTCAACTAAATCGTGAAATTTCTTGTGATTAAATGTTGTCTGGGAGAGAACGGTTATTTTTCTTGTAGAATCATCAAGTGAAAAATTCTCTGCTTCCTCTTCTGTCTCGATACAGGTAAAATCCCGTCCCTCTATCCAGCCGCAAATGCCCTGAATCTCGGGATGTGAGCGGTCTCCGATGATTATGATATAGTCACCTTTTTCTGAAGCATCCTTCGCGAGGTTGTGGATTTTTTTAACAAAAGGACAAGTGGCATCGACAGCTGTATGTCCGGCTGCTATAATACTCTCTTGCACTTTTTTCGATACACCGTGAGAACGCAGGATCACAATGCCCTTTTCATAAGAGGCAGGATCAGAATCCTCTTCCATTACTTCCACGCCCTGCTGCCTGAAATGTTCCACGACATTCTCGTTATGGATGATCGGACCGTAGGTATATATCTTTTTATCAGGGTGGAGCTCTATCTGCTCTTCCACCATAGAAACTGCCCGCTTCACACCGAAACAGAAACCAGCACTTTCCGCTACTACTATATTCATAAAACCGAATCCTTTAACGGGTCTAGCCTGTCAACTCCTGAGAAATCGAACTCACTTAAGAGCCCTTCCATCTCCCTGTTTCTCTCCCTGACCTTTTCAGACCTTCTTGAAAGCACTCCCATTATCACAGCGCTTATAACACTCATAGCTGCTATAGGAGATGACGCAAAAGCATTTCTCTCGCACGAAGCTGTAAGGTTACACGTGGAGTACATATTCAGAGGCGAGTGGACACTGTCAGTAAAGGTGATGACCGGCGTGTTTTTTGTCCTGGCATACTCAAGGAGCCTAAGTACCGATAGTGAATACCCCGGGAAACTGATCCCGACCATCACGTCATTCTCATCTATATCCAGCACCTCATAGAAAAAATGCTGCATGCTTCCCTTTGAAAGCACCCTGACGTCCGGCAGCGCCTGTCTTAAGTACATGGCCATGTAGTCTGCTAAGGGAGCCGATGACCTGACACCGGCTATAAAGACCCGCTTTGCTTTAAGCAGCATGTCTACTGCTGTCAGATATGCATCGTGATCTATAGAGTTCTTGGTATTCTGGATATTATCAATATCCTGATTTAAGGTATCCGATAGTGTGTCCTTTATATCAGCTGTCAGGTATGGCGCGTCCTTCGGGCCTGTCGGCAGCAGATGGCTCTTTACCTCTTTTGCCATCGCCGTGGACAGTTCTTTGAAACCGGAATACCCCAGGAAGGTTGCAAACCTGACTACTGTAGATTCGCTGATTCCGACCTCTTTTGACAGTTCCGAAGCATTCATAAAGGCTGCCTTATCGATGCAGTCTGTGATATATGCTGCGATCTGCTGCTGACCCTTAGTCATCGAAGAATATCTGTCATTTATTCTTGTAAAAACACTGTCATACATATAAACTCTTTATCTTTGACACTACCTCGTCTATCGTCATATCGGATGAATCCACGAGAACAGCATCGTCGGCTTTTTTAAGTGGAGAGATCTCTCTTGTCATATCAGCCTCGTCACGCTTTTTGATATCCTCTATGATCGTAGGCAGGTCTGCTTTTTCTCCCTTAGCCTCGAGCTCGTCAAAGCGCCTCTTTCCTCTGACTTCAGCTGAAGCTGTCAGGTAGATCTTCAGGTCTGCATTCGGCAGCACACAGGTCCCTATGTCTCTTCCGTCCATTACGACGTTCTCTGTCTCAGCCAGCTTCTTCTGAAGAGCTGTCAGGTTCTTTCTGACCTCAGGGTACTGGCTTACAGTACTCGCTGCCTTTCCGACCTGTTCCTCACGGATCTCTGTGGATACGTCATCTCCGTTTAAGAGTACGTGCTGGGTACCGTCTATATACTTAAGCTCTACATCGGCATTTTTTGACGCTGACTCTACAGCATCCTTATCGTGGATGTCTATCCCGTTCTTTAACATATAGAGGCCGATGCTTCGATACATCGCACCTGTATCCACATATACAAATGACAGATCTGCTGCGAGCTTTTTTGCGATCGTGCTCTTGCCGGCTCCGGCCGGTCCATCTATAGCTATCTGTTTACTCATATTGTCTCCTTGCTTGCTGAATATCCTGCCAACGCTCCCATGGAAAAAGCGCTCTGAAGGTTGAAGCCGCCTGTCAGGGCGTCCACGTCAAGCATTTCACCGCAGACGTATAGGCCTGGATACTTTTTTACCTGCATGGTCTTTGGATCAACCTCTTTTACTGAGAGGCCGCCGCCTGTGATTATCGCCTCGTTGAATCCGCGGGTGCCTGTGATGGTAAGTGGGAAATGCCTCAAAAGTTCAAGTATCTTCTCACGCTCCTGCTTAGTCACAGAATTGAGCTTCTTTGCAGGATCTATTCCGGTCAGATCTACCATGACCGGTATCATCTTCGACGGAAGCAGGTCATCAAAAAAATGCGAGAAGTTCCTGTTCGGATTCTCCTCAACTATCCTTATCAGGCGGTTCCTGAGCTTTTCTTCTGACAGATGTGGCTTTAAGTCAATCTCACCCTTAAGAGTACCTTCTTTCATCAGTATCTTTGCTATCTTCGATGAAGCTGAAAGCACTATCGGTCCTGAAATCCCGAAATGCGTAAATAGCATCTCCCCGAACTCATCGTACACCGGTTTTTTCTTCTTCACTGAAAAAATGCGAAGCTCCACATTCTTTAGAGAAAGCCCCTGCATCTGCGGTATATAAGCCTCTTCTGTTTCAAGCGGGACAAGTGCCGGATAACACTGGTTTACTTTAAGCCCCAGGTCTTTAAGCATTGGGATCAGATTCCCGTCAGAGCCTGTACTAGGATACGACTTTCCTCCAGCTGCCAGGATCACTGCGTCTGCCCTGTACTCTTTCTGATGGGAAAGATGTCCCTCTTCGGCAGCCTTAACTCCGGTTACCTTACCATCCTCTACGATAAGCCCGGTAACCCTGGTATCAAGCTCGGTCTTTACACCAAGTCTTTTAAGAGTCTGGGTAAAAGCCCTCGTGATATCTGAAGCGTGATCAGATACAGGAAAAAGTCTTCCGCCACGCTCGACTTTCGTCGGCACCCCAGCATCCTCGATGAATTTTACCATGTCCTGATTATCGAAATGCGCAAACGCTGAATACATGAATTTAGGGTTTGTCACTATATTCTGGTAAAAATCCTCGATCGGAGCTGCATTAGTGAAATTACACCGGCCTTTGCCGGTGATGTATATCTTCTTCCCTGCCTTCTCATTTCTCTCGAGAATGGTGACATCGGCTCCATTTTCTGCTGAAGAAGCCGCCGCAGCCATTCCAGCTGCGCCGGCTCCTACTATTATGATCTTCATAAATATGATTACTGCTTGTCCTTAGGCACGTCCTTGATGGAGAAGCTCATACGTCCGGTCTTGTCCTTGCCAAGGCAGATAACAGTGACCTTGTCGCCGAGGGTGAGCACATCCTCCACATGATCGATACGCTGCGGAGCGATCTTTGATATGTGGACCATACCCTCCTTACCAGGAGCAAACTCTATGAAGGCACCGAATTCCTTTATCGAAACGACAGTACCTTTCAGGATCTGACCCTTGTAGAAATCGGTCGTGATTATCTTTATCATGTCAATAGCCTTTGCGTTGGCCTCAGGATCAAGAGAACTTACGGAAACTCTTCCGTCGTCATCTATATCGACCTTCGCACCGGTTCTGTCGATGATCTCATTTATGGTCTTTCCTCTCTGACCTACTACATCGCCGATCTTCTCAACCGGGATCTGGATGAAGCTGATCTTCGGAGCAAGCTCTGCCACATGGTCTCTAGGAGCTGCGATAGCCTTGCTCATGCAGGTATCCATGATGAAGTTACGGGCTTCATGGGCTCTATGGATAGCCTCCTCTACGATAGGTCTGGTAAGACCGTGGATCTTTATATCCATCTGGATAGCAGAGATCCCGTCATGGGTTCCGGTAACCTTGAAGTCCATGTCTCCGAAGAAATCCTCGAGACCCTGAATATCTGTGAGCACGATGTAGTCATCATCAGTGTCACCTGTCACAAGCCCACAGGAGATACCTGCTACCATATCCTTTATAGGAACACCTGCTGCCATAAGTGACATGCACGATGCACAGGTAGAGGCCATTGATGTAGAACCGTTTGACTCGAAAGTCTCCGATACGGCACGGATAGCGTAAGGGAATTCCTCTACTGAAGGAAGCACCGGCTTTAATGCTCTCTCTGCAAGAGCTCCGTGTCCTATCTCACGGCGCCCAGGTCCTCTCGAAGGCTTTGTCTCGCCTACTGAGTATGACGGGAAATTATACTGATGCATGTATCTCTTCTCAATGATATTTGGGTCAAGTCCCTCTACTCTCTGTGCCTCTGAAAGAGGAGCGAGAGTCACGATATCACAGATCTGAGTCTGTCCCCTGGTAAACATAGAAGAACCATGAACACGAGGTATCAGATCAACCTCTGCTGAAAGAGGTCTTATCTGCTTTATGTCACGGCCGTCAGGTCTCTTGTGATCCTTCAGGATCATCTTACGGACCGTCTTCTTCTGATACAGATAAACGGCATCAGGAAGGAGAGCCAGATAGTCTTCATTATCAGCGAAAGCCTCTGCGAGTCTGTCAGTAATGGCAGATACGTTTGCCTCTCTGGTCTGCTTGTCATCTGTAAATACAGCCTCCTCCATCTCTTCTGGAGGAACGATCTTCTTTATATCCTCAAGCATCTGGTCAGGTACTGCGCAGCTCTCATAGGTAAACTTCTCTTTTCCTACTTCTGCTACCATCTGATCTATGAGCTTTATGATCTGCTGGTTTACGTCGTGAGCCTTGTAGATGGCTTCGATCATTTTATCATCAGAGATGAGATTTGCTCCGGCCTCGATCATAATGACCTTATCGCGGGTAGAAGCTACGGTAAGCTCTAAGTCTCCGAAATCCCAATCAGCCTGTGAAGGGTTTACGATGAACTCGCCGTCCTTCATACCGATCTGTGTCATGGCACATGGGCCGTCAAACGGAATATCTGAAATGCAGGTAGCCATAGCTGTTCCGATCATGGCTACAAGCTCAGGTCTGCACTCAGGATCTACTGAGAGAACGAGGTTATTCAGTGTTACATCGTTTCTGAAATCCTTTGGGAAAAGAGGTCTCATAGGACGATCGATAACACGGGCTGTGAGGACTGAGTTCTCTGATGCCTTACCTTCACGCTTGTTGAAACCTCCAGGGATTTTTCCGATGGAGTAATACTTCTCTTCGAATTCAACTGACAGCGGGAAGAAGTCGATTCCCTCTCTCGGCTTGTCAGATGCTGTGGCTGTAGAAAGAACAGTAGTGTCTCCGTAAGAGATCAGAACCGCTCCATTTGCCTGGGCTGCGACCTTTCCGACCTCTACCTTTAAAGGCTTGCCGGCTAAGTCCATCTCATATGTCTTTCTAAGCATTTAAAAATCCTTCCTGAAACAGTCACAGGATAAACAGATCAGAATGCTCTGATCAGTCTGGTTCTATGACTGTTTCTAAACTAAAAAACAGAGGCTTAAAGAACAAGCCCCTGTAAAATTACATGATTACTTACGAAGTCCAAGGCTTGCGATAAGGTTACGATAACGCCCGATGTCCTTGTTCTTTAAGTATGCTAAAAGATTTCTTCTCTTACCTACCATCTTCAGAAGTCCACGTCTTGAGTGGTGATCCTTAGGGTTAACCTTCAGATGCTCAGTGAGCTCTGCAATTCTCTCTGTGAGAACTGCTACCTGAACCTCAGGTGATCCTGTGTCGCCCTCTGTACGGGCATACTTCTGGATGATCTCTGTCTTCTTCTCTTTTGTGATCATGTCTTTAGATCCTTTCATAAAAAAATTTCATCACGCACCATGCAGCCGTCGGATTACTCGAACCTCAGGGTGCGGAAAACAACTCTAAAATAATATCACAAGCGTTACGTCTTGTCAATCACGATTAAAAAAATCTCTGGCCTGGCGGATATTTTTTTTAATCTCGGCCTTTAGCTCTTCTATACTTGAAAATTTCTTCTCTGGACGGACGAATTCGTAGAAGGTAACTGTCGCCTTCTCGCCGTACAGATTTGTATTCACATCTAAAAGGTTCGTCTCTACAGTCACCCTGTTCCCATCAGAGATAGTAGGGTTATTGCCGACATTCGTGACGCCATGGTATATGCGCCCGTCTATATCTACAGTAGTGATGTAAACCCCGAACGGCGGCAACAGCTTTTTCTCCGGCGGGACGAGATTTATCGTGGGAATTCCCATTCCAGTCCCTATGTGCTTTCCGTGGACTATAGGTCCATAGATAAAGTACGGCCGTCCCAAAAGTCTCGAGGCTTCTGCGACATCTCCTTTTTTTATCAGCTCCCTGATCCTGGTGGAACTGATGTCAGCTCCGTCTTCCTGGATCTTTTTTATGACTTCAAGCCTGAAACCCAGGTCAGTAGATAGCTTTTCTAAGAGTGTGGCATTTCCTGCCCCCTTATACCCGAAGGTGAAATCACTTCCGACTGCCATGTATCGCATATGGATCCTGTCGGTAAGCATCCTGATGAAGTCCCCCGGTGACTGATGCATCAGAGTGTCATCAAACGGCAGGACTAAGAGAATATCTATACCCTGCTTTTCGAGGATGGCATTTCTCTCTTCTTCGGTGACTATGAACTTCAGGTCATGGTCAAAGAGAACCTGCTTCGGCGACTTGCTGAAAGTGACCATTACGCTTTTAAGCTCCGGCTGCTTCGTGATAAGAGAAACCAGAGCCTCGTGTCCCTGGTGGATCCCGTCGAATTTTCCTACGGTAACAGCTGTCGGGAATTTATGAAGATAATTTTCTATTCCATTTATGATTTCCATTATACTTCTACCGGTTTTACCAGACTCCACGGGTCATCTGCTGCTTCAAGCTGCTCGAAGGTCACTGCGTCTTCTATCGAAAAATCTCCGTTCTTTGTACGTCTGAGGCTCTCCATCGTGCCTACGGTACCGGCCGTCTCAGATATATCCTCTATCAGAGTCCTGATGTAGGTTCCCTTTGAGCAGTGCACCCTGATCTGTGCGTGAGGAAAATCGAAGCCTAAAAGCTCTATCGAATAGATGTGGATCCTCTCCGGTTCTCTCTCTACTTCTATTCCCTCTCTGGCGTATTCGTAGAGTTTTTTGCCGTTTACTTTCTTTGCCGAGTACATAGGAGGTATCTGATCTATATCACCGACGAACTGCTGGCAGGCTGTCCTGAAGTCATCCTCAGTGATCACCACAGAGTCATTTTTTATCAGTTTTCCGGTGATATCTCCGGTGTCGTATTTTTCCCCGAAAAGCACTCCGGCCTCGTATATCTTCTCTTCCGCCGTGAGCTTCGATACGAGCTTAGTCGCCCGTCCCACACAGACTACGAGGACTCCTGTAGCTATCGGGTCAAGCGTTCCGGTGTGACCTATTTTTTTTATATGAAGAATACCGCGGAGCTTTGCCACCACATCAAATGATGTAAAGTCCGCGGGTTTATCCATTACTATGATTCCGGCATCCATTAGTCTGCTCCAAATGCTGGTGATACCTTTTCTATCAGTGTCTTTACCATCTGACGCGGATCGTCGCCTTCCATTGAGAAACCAGCGGCTCTCTTGTGACCACCGCCGCCGAATTCCGAGGCGAGCTTCGATAGGTCTACGGTATCTGTAGCTGCCCTCGCACTGACCTTGTACTTACCGTCTTCGGTCGGATACATAAAAAATGCGACCTCGACTCCGTTTACCGAACGGAGTGTGCTGACAGAGCCCTCCATGTTCTTAGGGGCTGCGTCGTATTTTTTCATCTCGTCTGCAGTCACGAAGCTGGCGATCACTTTTCCATTACAGAAGACCTTCGCGTTAGTTATAGCGACACCAAGCATCTGAAGCTGCTTTAAGCTGCGTTCAAAAAATACATGATCTACTATAAATGAGTAGTCGATTCCCTTTTCCATCAGAAAACCGGCAAACTCCATTGTACTTTTATGTGTGCTGCTGTACTGAAAACACCCGGTATCAGTAACCATTCCGGTGTAGAGGCACTCAGCTATATCTTTATCAATTCTTTCTTTATCAATAACCTGACCTACGAGCTCACAGGCACTTGAGGCGTCAGGAAATACGTAGTTTACGTCTGCAAAAGAACCGTTCGTCTCATGGTGATCTATGCAGACTGTCTTCTTCGCATTTGAAAAATAGACGCCTGAATCTCCAAGCCTTCCGATATCTCCACAGTCGCAGGCCACAAAGAGATCGTATGAAGTACTGTCGAATTTATTTGCTCTTTTGAGCTTTTCTGTACCCGGCAGAAAAGTGAAATCACCCGGGATAGGTTCGAGATACGGGATGATCTGAATCTCCGGGTGATATTTTCTGACGTAGTTATAAACTCCGAGAACTGATCCGATGCAGTCGCCGTCAGGTCTGATGTGACCTGAAACAGCCATGGTCTTTACATCTGAGAGATAATCCTCAAGTCTCATCTGCGTCTCCTCTTTCTTTCTCGACTTCCTCGTCATGCTCCATGACCTCGTCGATCCTGTGTGACATGCCGACACCATATGCTATCGACTTATCAAGGATAAAATCAAGTACCGGAGTATTTCTCAGGTTAAGCCTTACTGCCAGCTGATGTCTGATATAGCCAGCCGATGACTTGATACCCTCCATCGTTCTCTCTCCGTCTTCGTCACTTCCCAGGACCGAGATAAAAATCTTTGCGGTCTTTAAGTCTGGTGCTACTATAGCCTCAGTGACTGAAACTATCGGAGAGATACGAGGGTCTTTTACATCTTCTCTGAGGATGGCAGATATGACTCTGGCCACATCCTCATTTATCCTGTTATTTTTTGTACTGCCTTTTCTCATTTTCTTTCTACTTCTACCATTTTGTATGCTTCGAAGGTATCATCCTCCTGGTAGTCTGAGAAGCCTTCCACGACAAGACCGCATTCGTAACCGGCCTTGACCTGCTTTACGTCATCCTTGAATCTCTTCAGGGAGATCAGCTTGCCTTCGTAGATCTGATCCTCACCGCGGAGTACACGTACAGTGCAGTCTCTCTCGAGATAACCGTCATCAACCACAGAACCGGCAATATTGCCGACTTCTGAAGACTTGAATATCTGACGGACTGTAGCGTGTCCGATAACCTGCTCTTCGTAAACAGGCTCGAGCATACCCTTCATGGCACTCTCTACATCTGAGATAGCGTTGTAGATGACCTTGTACAGGCGGATGTCTACACCTTCATGGTCTGCATTTTCCTTTGCTACATTATCAGGCTTTACATTGAAGCCGATGATGATGGCATTAGATGCAGCTGCGAGGTTTACATCTGATTCTGTGATCGAACCTACGCCGCCATGGATGACTTTTACTACTACTTCATCGTTAGACAGCTTCTCGAGAGAAGTACGTACAGCTTCGACAGAACCCTGTACATCTGCCTTTACGATGATATCTAATTCCTTTACATTTCCTGCCTGGATCTGGTTGAACAGATCGTCGAGGCTCATTCCACGTCTCGTCTCTTCTACGAGCTTGTCCTTGTTTACTGATACGAAGGTATTAGCGTAATCACGGGCTTCCTTCTCAGAATCAAAGGCTGTCAGGATCTCACCTGCGTTTGGCACTTCTGAAAGTCCGAGGATCTCTACAGGAGTAGAAGGTCCTGCCTTCTTTACTCTCTTTCCGTTCTCATCGAGCATCGCACGGACTTTACCGAATGAAGAACCGGCAGCCACAGGATCTCCGACATGAAGAGTTCCCTTCTGGACAAGTACTGTGGCGACAACTCCGCGTCCCTTATCGAGCTCTGCCTCGATCACAAGACCTCTGGCATTTCTCTTAGGGTTGGCCTTGAGCTCCATGACATCGGCTGTAAGAAGAACCATCTCAAGGAGCTGGTCGATGCCCTCTCCTGTGTGAGCTGATACAGGAACAAAGATAGTGCTTCCGCCCCAGTCCTCTGGGATCAGTTCGTACTCTGAGAGCTCCTGTTTTACTCGCTCTACATTTGCGTTCGGCTTATCGATTTTATTTATAGCGACTATGATCTCCACTCCGGCAGCCTTGGCATGGTTTATAGCTTCGACTGTCTGAGGCATTACACCGTCGTCTGCGGCTACTACGAGTATAGCGATATCTGTCGAATTCGCACCACGCATACGCATGGCTGTGAAAGCCTCATGTCCAGGTGTATCAAGGAAAGTGATCTTCCTGCCGTTGATGCTTACGACATAAGCACCGATCTTCTGGGTGATACCGCCGGCCTCTTTATCAGATACGTGAGTATGACGGATCTTATCGAGGAGTGAAGTCTTACCATGATCGACGTGACCCATGACGCAGACTACTGGAGGTCTTGGTACGAGAGTTGACGGATCATCTTCGTCATCCTTTACGAGCTCGGCGATGACATCTACCTTCTCCTCACGCTCACAGATGCAGTTGAACTCAGCTGCAATATCCTCAGCCTCTTCGAAAGTCAGGTCTGAGTTAAGAGTGTAGACCTTTCCTTCAAGGAAGAGCTTCTTGATGATCTCTGATGATGAGACTTTCATCTTATCAGCCAGATCTCTTAAAGTGATATGATCCGGGATCGTAATTGAAAGGATCTCATCCGGATTTCTCTTCTCGGTCTTGTTGTTATTGTTCTTCGGCTTTTTCTTTAAAGTCTTCTTCTCAAGGCTTACGAAGTTCTCCTGCTTTCTTCCTAAAGCGTCATGATCTCCTCTGCCTTTTCTGCCGTGATGAGCCTGGTTATTATGGTGGCCCTTGTTCTCCTGTGGCATCGGCTCAGCTGAATCGTTTCCACGTGAAGGTCTTCCGCCATTGTTTCCACCGAATGAACGGCCGCCGTTTCTGTCGTCTCTTCTGCCACCCTCAGAATTTCTCTGCTGTCTCTCTCTTCTCTCTTTTCTTTCGGCAGCAGCCTCTTTCTTTCTCTCGGCAGCTCTCTTCTTCTGCTCCTGGATCTCGTCCATGATATTGCCGAGCTTGACAGGACCGCTGGCTTTCTTTTCTTTCTTTGCAGGTGCCTTCTGGACTGTCTCAGGCTTCTTTGCATCCTCAGCCTTTGGAGCAGTGCTATGCTGTTCCTTCTCCTCCTGAACCGGCTTCTTCTTTGCGAAAGTCTCCTCCGGATAGGTGTCAAGTCCCTTCGGACGTGCCATGGCTGAACCTGTACGAGGCTTTATCGGTCCTCTGCTTGCAGGTCTTCTGTCTCTGTCTCTGTCTCTGTCACGTCTGTCGTTTCTCGAACGTCCTCTGTCCTTTGAACCTCCACGGCTGTTTCCGTTTCTGTTCTCCACATGAAAGACTGCAGTTATATTCTTTTTCTTTTTCTGCTCAGCCGGTTTCTTATCAGTTCCTGCTGCCGGCTTCTTTTCTGGTTCTTTAGCTGCCACCCTGGCTTTTTCCTCCTTATGAGCACCTGCTTCTTTCTTCCCCTCTGTCTCTGTCTTTTTCTCTGTCTTTTTCTCTGGCTTCGGCTTTTCAGCTGCCTTCGTAGCCGCAGGAGCATCCTTCTTTGAAAAATGCTTTCTGGCTTCTTCCACCTGCGGATCATCGAGATTATTTGCAGGCACAAAGTTCTGTCCCTTAGAAGCAAAGTAATCGACTATGTCCTTATTTGTAACACCCAGCTCTTTCGCCAGATCATATATCCTTTTCTTTGCCATTCGTAAACCTCCTTGTGTCTGCTGCTTTATCAATAAGTTCCAGTATCTTCTTTGAGAAACCACAGTCAGTGACTGCGACACACTTTCGCATATCCTGTCCAAGCGCATGTCCTATACTTCCGGAATCCGAATATATACGGAAAGGTATGTCCCTGAATGCAGCCATATCTGAAAAATGCTTCCTGGTATTTTCTGACGCATCAGACGATACGATGACCAGGTATGCTTTTCCAGACTTCACAGCCTCTTCAGCCGCAAAACCTCCGGATTTTATTTTTCCTGCCTTTTTCGACAGTGATAAAAGCGATAAGACTCTGTCTGTCACTGATTTCTTAATTCCTCCGCTAACCTCGTGTACACTTCGTCACTTATCTTCTGCCTGAACGACCGCTCAAGTCCGTGATTCTTTTTCGCGAGAGACAGGCAGTTCACATCACGGCAGATGTAAGCTCCGCGTCCCTGCGCCTTTCCCGTCGTATCGATAGAAAACTCTCCTTCGGGACTTCTGACTACACGGATCAGTTCTTTTTTGTCCTTAAGCTCGCCGCAGCCTGTGCATCTGCGCTGCGGTCTTTTCTTTTCAGGCATGCATCATATCTCCTGTATCATTCTTCGGAAGGAGCATCCTCCGACTCATCAGTCTCCTCAGACAGCTCTTCTGTCTCTTCAGACTCGCCGTTCTCATAAGGAACTTCGTCAGATTCTGCCTCATCGTACTGCTCATCCTCTGAATACTCTCCATCCTCTTCAGACTCATCATAGTCGTCATCGTAGAACTCGTCATCATCGTAGTAGCCGCTGAGATCGATGAACTCGTCTCCAAGCTCACGGGCCTGTGACTCGCTCTTGATGTCGATCCTGAAGCCTGTAAGTCTGGCTGCCAGGCGGGCGTTCTGTCCTTCACGGCCGATGGCCAGTGAAAGCTGATAATCAGGTACTACGACCTTTGCCTTCTTCTCATCAGAGTCTGCCACAACAGCGATGACCTTTGCCGGAGCAAGGGCATTCTCGATGAAGTTTGCAGCATTGTCTGACCACTCTATGATATCTATCTTCTCTTTTCCGATCTCAGAAACGACTGCGTTTACACGGCTTCCGTTCATTCCGACACAGGCTCCTACAGGATCTACATCCGGATCATTTGACCAGACAGCCATCTTTGTTCTGTTGCCGGCTTCTCTTGAGATAGCCTTTATCTCTACGATACCCTCTCTGATCTCAGAAACCTCTTCAGTGAAAAGACATCTGATGAAATCCGGATGAGTACGTGAAAGACGGATCCTCGGTCCTCTCTTGTCCTCTGACACTTCAAGGATCAGAACCTTTATCCTGTCAGTAGGCTCATAGTGCTCGCCTTTTATCTGCTCGTTTTCCATCAGCATAGCGTCTGTTCTGCCGAGGTTTACGCTTATGTTCTTTCCGACGAATCTCTCTACGATACCGGTTACGATGGTACCTTCCTTTGCTTTGTACTCATCGTAGATGGAGATCTTCTCTTCCTCTTTTATCTTCTGGACTATAGTGTCCTTTGCAGCCTTGGCTGCGATACGTCCGAAGTCGACAGAATCAGATTCTATCTCGACTGTATCTCCGAGCTTGTAAGCGTTACTGTACTCACGTGCCTCGTCAAGACTTATCTGCTTCTGAGAGTTTGAGACCTCTGAAACGACCGTCTTCTTCTCTACCCTGTGAGTAGTCTTTATCTCGAGGTTTACGGTATCTCCGACCTTGTAAGCGCCATCGTACTCATGAGCTTCCTCAAGTGAGATCTCTGTCTCTGGATCATTTACTTCGTCAACTACAGTCTTCCGCTCGTAGATATGATACTCACAAGTATCCGGATTCAGAACTACAGAAAAATTATCCGATGTACCGTATGTCTGCTTGCACGCCTGGAGCAGTGCTTCCTTTATCGCATCGAGGATTGCCTCCTTCGGGATGTGCTTTTCTCTCTCTAAAAGGTCAAGCGCGGTGCGTAATTCATTTTCTGCCATTTTTTCCTCCTTAGATCTCAAAAGCGAGACGGATCATCGAGATGTCTTTTCTGTTAAAAACTCTCTCGCCGTCGCCTTCATCGACTGTAACTGTATCCTTGTCATAAGCCACGAGGGTTCCTGTAAACTCCTTGTATCCGTCTATGGCTTTATATGTCTTTATCTCTACCTGACGGCCGATGGAATTCATAAAATCCCGTTCTCTCTTCAGCGGCCTGTCAAGTCCCGGAGAGCTGACCACAAAAGTGTAGTTCTCCTTTATGTAATCCTCTCTGTCGAGGATCTCATTCATCTCCCGGCTGACTTCTTCGCAGTCATTTACCGTGATCCCGCCCGGCTTATCGATGTAAGCCGAAAGGTAGTACTCTTTGCCTTCCTTTTCGAAGACCACATCCCAGAGTGAAAGTCCCTTCTTCTCGAGTATCGGCATCAGGAACTCCTCTGTCTTTTTCTCGTATTCTTTTGCTGACATAAAAACACCCTTTACATAAACATAAGAGCGGATCCTGTAAAGGACCCGCTCTCTAAATAACAAGAGATATGATCAATAGTTCCTAGGAGAATCGAACTCCTGATTCCGCCGTGAGAGGGCGGCGTCTTAACCGCTTGACCAAGGAACCATGTGCTGTCTCGCTTTCCCGCGACAACAAATAGAATTATACTCTATTCACGGGAAATGTCAACAGCATTTTTGTATTTATATCAGTGCAATCAATCTTTATATCCGTTTGGGTTCTTCTGCTGCCAGTTCCAGGAATCGCGGCACATCTCCTTGATGTCGTACCTGGCCTCCCAGCCTAACTCCTTCTTCGCCTTCTCAGCTGATGAATAGCACTGTGGCACATCGCCCTCACGGCGAGGCTTGAAGCTGTAAGGAATCTTTACTCCGGTAGCTTCCATGAAGTTATTTACAACGTCGAGGACTGAATAGCCTTTTCCAGTTCCGAGATTATAGATGCCCAGGCCTATGTTCTCCTGGATCTTCTTTAAAGCAGCTACGTGTCCTGTAGCGAGATCGCATACATGGATGTAGTCTCTGACACAGGTGCCGTCCGGTGTATCGTAGTCATTTCCGAAAATACCGAGCTCCGGTAATTTTCCGATGGCTACCTGGGTGATATAAGGCATCAGGTTATTCGGGATGCCGTTCGGATCTTCGCCCATAAGTCCTGACGGATGAGCTCCGATCGGGTTGAAGTATCTGAGAAGAATGACATTCCACTCAGGGTCTGCCGTATGCATATCTGTAAATATCTGCTCAAGCATCCACTTGGTCCAGCCATACGGATTCGTACAGGTACCCTTAGGGCAGTTCTCAGTGATAGGGATCTCAGCCGGATTTCCGTAAACTGTAGCCGATGACGAGAAGATCAGGTTCTTGCAACCCGCCTTTCTCATGGCATCGATCAGTGTAAGGGAACCGGTGATATTATTATTATAGTATTCCCAAGGTTTGTGGACAGACTCGCCTACGGCCTTGAGTCCGGCGAAATGGATGACACAGTCGATGTCATTTTCTTTAAAAATGCGGTCAAGCATGTCATGGTCTAAGATATCGCCTTTATAGAACTTCAGGTCCTTTCCGGTGATCTCCTTTACTCTCTCGAGAGACTTCTCACTTGAGTTATAGAGATTATCCAGAACTACTACCTGATAATCGTTATTCAGCAGCTCAACGCAGGTGTGGCTTCCGATAAAGCCTGCTCCGCCAGTAACTAAAATAGTCATGTAACGCCTCCTGTTAAAATGTGCTCCTCTTTTGTTCTGAGCTTATTCTATACCAGACAGCCTGAGAATAAAAGTAAAATATTGTGCTTATTAGGTAGATGCGAACGATGTCAGAAGACGGTTCGTCATCTGATAGAGCTCCCATCTGTTGTCTGCTTTAAAGACAGTAGTTATGATCTGCTGTCCCTGCTTGTTCTTTGACAGAAGTACAAGGCAGTATCCCGCTTTATCAGTAGTTCCTGTCTTTCCGCCTATGACTGTTATGTTATCCGGGGCCTTCATCTGCTTCGTCTTATACAGGTTCGTAGACTCGTATTTTACTACTTCTGATGTGCCGTCTGCGTGCGTCACGACGGCCTTCATGCTCGTGGCTTTGATGATATTTTTGAACACGCTGTACTTTAGTGCATTGTGGAAAATAATGTACATATCATACGCACAGGTATAGTGGTTATCATCGTGTAGGCCGTTCGCGTTTACGAAGTTAGAATGGGTCGCTCCCATGGCACGCGCCTCTTCGTTCATCAGCTTCGCAAAATCCGTGACAGAGCCGCTAACTGCCTCAGCCACCGCCGTAGCCGAATCATTTCCGCTCTCCATAAGCATTCCCTTGAGCAGGTCTTTAAGCGTCAGCTTGTCGCCCTCTTTGAGTCCTGCTACAGACGAACCAGCAGGAAGGTCTACGGCATTTTTACTGACTGTAGCCACTTCCTTCAGGTTCCCGTGCTTTAAGGCGACATAGGCTGTGAGTATCTTCGTCGTAGAAGCCGGGTAGATTTTTTTAAGGAGGTTCTGACTATATACAGTTTTCCCGAGGGTATCGTTAAAAGCTCCGGCCGCGTAGACAGTCTTATTATCCTCTGCTCCCGATGAGTCCTTCACATACGGACAGTAATCGGCTGCCATGAGCTTCGAACTGCTCTCTTTTATCAGGCCGTACTGCTTTGCCCTCGGTACCAGTGAATACTGCTGTTTTATCTCAGACGAGCATCCCGATAAAATGAACACAGCTGCCATTGAGACAGCTGCTATTTTTCCAAAATACTTACTTATACATTTCACGCCAGTCCAGGTCTCCTCTGTCAAGTGCCAGTATCAGAACCTCGGCCGTAGCCAGATTCGTAGCCAGCGGTATATTATGCGCGTCGCACATGCGGACTATGACATTTACGTCCGGCTCATGTGACTTCGGAGTCAGCGGATCTCTTAAAAAAATGACCAGATCGATCTCATTGTGCTCGATCATGGCTCCGAGCTGCTGCATTCCTCCGAGATGTCCCGAAAGATATTTGTGAACCCTGAGATTCGTAGCCTCCTCTATGAGCCTTCCGGTAGTGCCGGTCGCATAGAGCGAGTTCTTCGCGAGTATTCCCCTGTAGGCTATGCAGAAGTTCTGCATCAGTTTCTTTTTTGCGTCATGCGCTACAAGCCCTATATTCATACAAAACCGCCTCCTTTTTATCAAGACAGGTCAAAAGTAAAATTCCTTTCATCCGCATAAAACTTCTTCGACTGTATCGAGACATTCAGTACAAATCCTATCCCGAAGTACAGCGTAACGAGCGAAGTCAGTCCGTAGCTTACAAACGGGAGAGTCAGTCCGGTGTTTGGCATAAGCCCGGTGACAACGCAGATATTTACAAAGGCCTGAAATCCGACGAGTGAAGCCATTCCGATACAGATCAGCTGCCCTGCCAGATCCTTCGCCTTTTTTGCAGTACGAAGACATTCGAAGACTATGGCAAAAAGGAGCACTATCATAAGTAGCGTCCCTAAGAATCCGGTCTCCTCTCCTGTTACCGCAAAGATAAAGTCAGTGTGAGGCTCAGGGATGTAGTTGCCGTTCTTCACTGAATTGGCTCCGTTATTTGCCAGTCCCTTGCCAAATAGCTCTCCGCTTCCTATCGCCATGATCGAATTCTGCTGCTGCATCGCCTCCGACGGGAATTTGTCAGGTTCCAGCCAGGCCGCTATTCGGTCGTTCTGGTAGCCCTGAAGGACTCCGCCTGAATGCAGCGTAAGAAAAATGACTCCGAACACCCCAGCTGCGATAAGGCCTACTACGGCACCTACCACTTTTTTAGAAAGGCCGGCATAGAAAAGCATCGTAAAGATAATGCAGAACGTGACTACTGTAGTCGACAGGTCAGGCTCTAATACGATAAGCCCGAGAGGGATCATGCAGATGACTACAGTCATAAGAAAGCGCTTCGGCTTGTTCAGGTCCTCCTGGTACTTCATCAGATACCAGGCGAGAAACAGAACTACCAGCACCTTCGCAAGCTCTGACGGCTGGAACTGGAATCCGCCGAGACGCACCCAACGGGTAGCACCCTTTGATGAATGTGAAAGTCCCGGAATGAATACCATCATCAGTGCCCCGCAGCCTGCCAGGTAGAAAAGCCAGTGCAGCGAAAGAAGCGCCGAATAGTCGATCATCGAAAACGCGACCATGACTATGATACCCAGGATCATTCCGATGATCTGCTTGTTCTGGTAGTCCTTGTTCGCGCTCCCGATGATAATTATACCGTAGATAGTCAGTGCCACGACAAAGACCACAAGTCTGAAGTTATAATTTTTAAACCTGTAGTTTCTAAACATTTACGCTCCCGGTGAAGTTCGCCGCGTCCAGTTCTCCGTTCTTTACAGTTACAACGATCATCTCATTTTTATCTGAGAAAAATCTCTTCTTTTTCTTTATGCTGAAGTTCTCGCTGACATCACCGATGCTGATATTCGCATTTTCGATGCCTCCGGTCAGGATGTATGCTTTCTTCCCTGTCTTTCTGCCGCAGCTGGCATTTCCGTATATTCTGCCTAGGACGACAAGGTTGCCGCCACACTCTGCCGATGCACCTTCGAGGATATCACCGGTGACCATGAGCCCGTAGCAGCTCGTCACCTTCGTATCAGGAGTTACGTTCCCATTTACTATCTTAAGGAAATCATCGGATTTCTCGAGATAGAAATCATCCTTCTTCTGGGCCATCTCCTTTTCGAAGAAACGGTCCTTTAATGCTACGACCGTGACTATGACTCCGCTGTTTCTCTCTATCGACTGGATCACAGCCTCGATCTCGGCGTCTGAAAGCCGTCTTCCCTCTAGAGCTATCGCCAGCTTCGCATCCCCGAAAAATTTCTTCGAGTCGGCAAACTTATGGCATATCGAAGTCAGAAGCTGTTCTATAGGAATGTCCGGGTTCATGATGAGCCTCAGACCGTTCTTATAGCTTTTCAGTACTATATCTTCAGACAAAACTGCCTCCTTTTTAATCAGTTACCCGGCCATTTGACGAGATTTCACTTACGTCTGTCTTGACCTTCTTCTCAGATGACTTCACGTGGAAATAGCATCCGAGGATATCCTTCGACACATCGGCCGCATTGTGCGAAGTATAACCGTAGGCGATACGGGTCGCTATAGTGACCTCAGGGCTCGAATACGGAGCGTATCCGACAAAGAGCGCGTGGTTTGCGTGTCCTGACTGCTGAGCAGTACCTGTCTTTCCGGCTACCTCTACAGGGAAACCATTGAAGTTCGGAAGACCTTCTACCACCATTCTCATACCTGAGTGTATAGCGCTCCAGCCTGTGGCGTTGAGCAAGTTTATATGTCTTTTGAGCTTTGGTTTGTAGCTCTTTATCGTTTTTCCGGATGGTGACTCCACATGGTCTAAAAGTGTCAGGTCATAGACATTTCCTGAGCTTGCGACCGCTGTCACATAGCGGGAAAGAGCTATGGTCGTATAGTTATTATCTGACTGACCGATAGCTGCCATGACAGGGAACTCTGTAGCTATGTGCGACTTGTTCTCCTGGATCTCGACTCCTGTCTTCTCACCTAAGCCGTAGAGCTTTGCGTACTTCGTGATACGCCTGATACCACGGGCGTCATTGTAGTTATTGTCTCCTCCAGCGAGTCTCCAGCCCACTTCATAGAAGAAGTAGTTACACGAATCCCTGATGGCTTCAGAGACATTTATCGTGCCGTGAGTTCCCGGATATACCCAGCATTTAGGGTGGTTCGATACCTTTTCAAAGACTCCTTTATCCGTTATCGTAGAAGTCGTGGAGATGACACCTTCTGAGAGTCCTGCAGTAGAAGTCACGAGCTTAAAGGTAGAACCAGGTGCCGTTCTCTGCTGCGTAGCAAAGTTATATAACGGGTTCGACGAATTCTGGAGCAGATACGAGTAATACTCGTTATCTACGTTATTTGCGAGCCTGTTATTATCATACCCCGGATAGGAAACGAGCGCAAGGATTTCTCCTGTCTTTGAATCCATGACTACTGATGAACCGCTCGACGGCTCGAGTCCGAGCATTCCCGGTGTAAGCTCGAGTTTCTTGAGCTTATTCTTTACGAATGAAAAAGCCGATATGCTTCCATTTACCAGCGCGTCTCTCGTGGCCTTATCTTTTTTCAGGACTCCCTGATCATAGAGGATGGCGCAGAGACTTGATCCGCTTATCTCATCATCAAGGATGGCATAGTGGAACGCTATCTTCTTGAAGTCATCGTTCTTTACCACGTCATTTAAGATATAGTCTGTCAGGTTCTTATAGAGCTCTGATGAGTCTACAAAAGTATCGTTCGTCGTAAACTTCGTGTAGTCGACCCATCCTTTGGACAGACAGTACTTCAGGTAAGCGTACACCGAAATCTTCTCATTCGACCACTTCTTGTAGTAAGGGTCATCGGATGACTTTGACTTCTCGCTAAGAATTTTTTCATCGCGTAGAGTCTTTACTATGTATGTAGCGTACTCCTGCCCTTCTTCACTTAAGCTCTCGTATGTCGGTGCCTTTGAAGAGAGGAGATTTTTCTCTACATAAGAAACTGCCTTCTCCTGATGAGCATTGAAGGCATCGCTTACTTTATGCTCGGTATCTGTGGCATCCTTTTCAGCCAGTTCATCTATGTCTATCAGATGGTTTTCTATGAACGAATAGTACACATCATAGACCGGTACCACGACATTGGCTCCGGAACCGTTCTTCGGCAGATGGTATTCCTTCGTGTTCACTATCTTTGAGTTCAGGATGGCGGCTATCTCTTTTTCAAGGAGAGTGTAGGTTTTCTTCTGGAGACTCTTGTCTATGGATAGATAGACATTATCACCGGAAACCGGATCCTTCTGTTCTGTTACCGAAAGAGCCTTTCCCTGGGAGTTCGCGTAGATCTTCCTGTAGCCTTTCTTTCCGGCGAGGTAAGAATCCATGACTTCTTCGATACCGGACTTTCCGACCTGATCGTTTATGGTCACGGTATCGTCTTTTTTATGCTTCTCGGCGTATTCATCTGAAGAGATGGTTCCGGTATAGCCGATTATCGAAGCGAAGGCTTCCGGATCAGAGTATTTTCTAATCGTATCATCCCTGATGTCAGCTCCCGGGAGGATATCAGAATTCTCCTTTACGTAGACTACTGTCTTATCAGACACGTCGTAGGCGATAGGCGTCACCATGTACTGCTGGTAACGGTTCAGCCATATCTTGTACCTGACTACAGCTATCTTAAAGCGCATCTCGTCGTCATACGAAGATGAGACGTCGAACATTTTTTTACTGTAGAGATAGTCCATTATCTGCTGCGGAGTAGCCTCGGCCTTGTTATACTTCAGCTTACTGTCGTAGTTTAGATCAGAGACTCTGGCTTCTCCGAAGACATCAGCCCTGAATCTGTCGATGGCGCTCCCGGAATCCCTGAAAGAGAGCTTTCCGTCATCACCTCTTACGATCCCGAAATCTGTGTCTATCGTATCACCGTTTTTTTCGATATTCGTGATCAGTCTGTAGATCACTGCGTTAAGCTTCCTGTAATGGTCGTCCTGCTTCGTATATGTCACTGCGTCCGTAAGAGTCACCGTATAGGCCAGGTCGTTATAGGCTAGAAGCTTTCCATTTCTGTCGTAGATATTGCCACGGGCGGCATTTATAGGTTCGGTGCGTTCGATCTTCAGGTTATAGTTCGACCTGTAGCTCGAGCCCCTGACCACCTGCAGGTAAAAGAGCCTGCCGATGAGTATTAACATAAAAAGAGAAAACAGGGCATAGAGCACTGATTTTCTTGATGAGAATATCCGCCCGAAAATGGCTTTCAATTCGTCAAGCAATTCTGCGTTCCCTCCTGTTTCTGATGCGGTCGAGAAGATTATTCAGGTGGTAGGCCGGGAAATATAAAACCAGTGCACAGATCACCGTATATATCATCTCTGGCATCATCACATTAAAAAAATAGTACCAGACATCCGTCTTTCCATTTAAGAGGAAAAATACTCCGTAGATCATAAATCCGTAGATCAGATCAGTAGCTGCGGTAAGGAGTACCGGAAGCCTTATGCTGTCTCCGAAATAGATCTTTCTGAAAAAGCCGTTCAGATATCCGAGAAGCATATAGATAAATGAATATGTCCCGAACAGAAGTCCCGAAAAAAGGTCGAGCATCAGTCCTGCTATAAGTCCTGTAAACGCTCCGGTCTTTCTTCCTCTCATAAAGCCCATCATCGATACAAAGACGAGCATCAGGTTCGGCGTGGAAGCCAGTGACAGATGCGGCATTATCGCAGTCTGCAGTATGAATAAAAGAATGAGGGCAATACATATAATGCCCCCTCTCAGTATATAATATACGGCTTTCATTATTTTCCTGTCTCTTTAAGCTGAGTGATCACAAGTACCTCAGACAGATGCGAAAAATCAACTACCGGCGTTATGGTCCCTGAACTCGTCAGGGCATTCGTGTCGTCTTTTTTCTCGGCGATATATCCGATCAGGATCCCAGGAAGGTACTTGCTCGAGATGTTACTCGTGACGACAGCGTCGCCTTCTTTTACCTTATCCTTTGAATCCCTTAGTCCCGAAAAAGATATGAGTCCGTTCTTCTGGACCTGCTCTATCCCGCCGGTTATTATCATATCGTCTTCTGTCGTAGATACCGAAGCCGATACATTTGAATCATCGTCTATTATCGAACGGACATTCGCGTAGTGCTTTCCGACAGATGTCACACAGCCGACAAGTCCGTTCCCGGCTATGACATTCATGTCCTTTTTGATGCCGTCGGCACTGCCTTTATTTATAGTAAAAGTAGAGAACCAGTTACTCGTTCCCCTCGCTATGATACGCGCTCCTGTCGTATCATACTGGTCGTAGTCCTTGCTGAGTTTAAGAAGCTCTTCGAGTCTCGTGAGCTCGTTTTCCTTCAGCTGGGTATTCGTAAGTCTCGACTCGAGTTCATTTACCCTCGCGGTAAGCCTTTCATTCTCGGCTAAGAGCTTCTCCTTTTCTCTGTGCTCGTCGATCCCGTGTGAGATAGCGCCTCCGGCATTCGAAAGACCCTCCTGCATCGGCCCGAACACATAGTCCGCTATAGTAGAAAGCGGTCCTCCCGAAAATCCTGTCGCAAAACTGTAAAACAGAATGACTATGCACAGCAGCCCAAGGAATAGAAGCACCGCATATCCTGGTATATTTATCCTGTTTTTTTTATCCATGTCTTAGCTGAATATCCTCGACTTCATCGTGTAACCGAATCTGTCAAATCTGTCCTCCGAGAGTACTTTTCCAAGACCTAAAGCTACCGTCTGTGTACCGTCATCAGCTACTATCATCTCGATATTGGTCATCGACTTGAAGAGTTCTCCGACTCCGCTGATCTTCGATGAACCGCCGGTCACATAGATTCCGGAATGGACTATATCCTTCGCGAGTTCCGGTGGAACTTTCTCGAGGATCATCCTGATGGACTGGCCTATATTCGCTAAGTCGTCCTTGATGCTCTGGTAGATGATCTCATCAGAGATGTCCATTTCTATCGGGAGGCCGCTCACTACGTCGCGTCCTACTATAGTGATAGTCTCCGGCTCTGCGCCCTCTTCAGCTTCGATGGCACGGCCTATTTTTTCCTTTAGTGACTTCGCGGTCTTTTTTCCGATCACGAGATTATATCTGCGCTTCATGTAGGTCACGATAGCGTCGTCGAGTTTATTCCCGCCATATGGGAGAAGCTCTGAGAGGACGAGTCCGCCAAGTGAGATAACCGAAATCTCAGTAGTGTCAGCTCCCATGTCTACCACCATGACACCTGTAGGCTCAGTGATATCAAGTCCGAGTCCCAAAGCGTCTGCTAAAGGCTTCTCACAGAGTCTTATGCTTCTCGCCTTTATCCTGGTCTTTGCGAACATATCATAGAAGGCCTTCTTCTCTACTTCTGTGATATCCGTCGGAACTGCTATGACTATGTCTGAGCCCTTGAGCTTCGCGTCTACATTCTTCGCCAGGACTTCAAGGAGCATTGTCTGCATATTATCGAAGTCTGCTATGACTCCGCCCACTATAGGAAATGATACCTCAATAGTCTCCGGTGCTTTCTCAAACATCGAATAGGCCTCATCTCCGTAGGCATACATCTGGTTTCCGTCTACTATGGCTATCGTATTTTTCTGAAGAGTTACCGTATCTGATGCACGGCTGTATATCTTCAGATTTCCCGTGCCCATGTCGATTCCGTAACCGTTGGTCATTTTTTCCTCCTGAACTGGCCTCAGACGAGCATTCCGTGTTCCCTGAAGCTGTAGTACTTATAGTCCCCGATGATTATATGGTCTGAAAGCGGAATATCCAAAAGTCTTCCGGCTTCCTGGGTCTTCTTCGTGACTTCGATGTCCATCTGGCTCGGTGAAGGGTCTCCGCTCGGATGATTGTGAAAAAGTATCACCTGCGCAGCCCTGTGCTTTAGCGCTGAGGTAAAAAGCTCTCTCGGCGAATACATAGACTGATCGAGCGAACCTATGAAAAGCACTTCCTTTGCCATGACCCGGAGCCTGGTGTCAAGCATCAGCATCATGACATACTCCTGCTTCGCGTACCTCAGGTCCTGCATCACATAATCCGCAGCTTCCTTTGAGCTTTCTATAGGAAGTGAGAACATCCTATGCTGCGAAAAAGCCCGCTTCGCTATCTGCTGAACAGCTAAAAGCAGGTAGGCCTTTGCCTGGCCTATGCCTTCTATCGACAAAAAGTCTTCCTTATCCGATTCCATCAACGAATAGAAGCCCTCTTTTCCTGCCAGCACTTCTGCAGCCAGGTCAAGAGCGTTTTTCTCCTTCGTGCCGTTTCTTATGACAAGTGCCAAAAGCTCTGCGTCAGTCAGCGAGCTTATACCGTAGGTCGCCGCCTTTGTCTGCGGATCGACATCTGTAGTCCAATGCGTTTCTTTCATCTGTGTCTCCGTTTCTCTCCTCTTACCAGACACAAACGCATACACTAAAAGAATACCACAATCAGATAGTTATTTCAACGAAATTTCTCCGGCATTTACCATGTGCTGCAACGCCATCAGAATGCCAAACTTCGCATGCGGATATGTGAGTCCGCCCTGGAAATAAGCGGCATAAGGTTCACGCAGCGGTCCGTCAGCCGACAGCTCTATCGATGCTCCGCTCACAAAAGTGCCTGCTGCCATGATGACCTGATCAGAGTATCCTGGCATATCCCACGGTTCCGGCTTTACATAGCTGTCAATAGGTGAAGCCGCCTGAATGCCTTCACAGAATGCGCAGAGAGCCTCCGGCGTCCTGAGCTCGACAGCCTGGATTATGTCGTGCCTGTCTTCAGCTGCCTTCGGAACACATTCGTATCCCAGTCCTTCAAAGACCTCTGCTGCGAAAATAGCTCCCTTTTCCGCTGCTGCCGTTACAGTAGGCGCTAAGAAAAATCCCTGGTAAAAGCTCCTCATCGCCTCAAGCGAAGCTCCGACTTCTCTTCCAAGTCCCGGTGAAGTCAGACGGTTTGCCGCATTTTCGATGCACTCCTCTTTTCCTACGATGTATCCGCCTATAGGCGCCAGTCCGCCACCCGGATTTTTTATAAGGCTTCCCGCCATGAAATCGGCTCCGACCTCGAGCGGCTCCTTGTCCTCGACAAACTCGCCGTAGCAGTTATCCACGAATACAAGTGCATCCGGCTTTATGCTCTTTACGAAGTGAATGGCTTCTCCTATCTCATCGACAGAAAAAGACTTTCTCGTAGCGTATCCCTTTGACCTCTGGATCTCCACGACCTTCGTCGTATCGTCGATCACCGACCTGATCGCGTCAAAGTCAAAGGAGCTGTCAGGCTTTAAGTCTGCCTGTCTGTACTTCACTCCGTACTCAGCCAGTGAGCCTTTGCACGGATTTAAGCCGATCACATCGTCTAAAGTATCATAAGGCTTCCCGGCTATGGATACGAACGTATCGCCAGGTCTCAGATTTGAAAAAAGTGCCAGAGCAATGGCATGTGTACCACAGGTGATCTGCGGGCGCACCAGTGCATCCTCACCGTGGAAAACGTCGGCATAGACCTTTTCCAGAGTATCTCTTCCGACATCTCCGTAACCGTAGCCTGTCGTTCCGTTAAGACAGTCATAGGAGACGCGCTCTTTTCTCATAGCCTGGATGACTTTTATCTGATTTAACTCAGCGAGTTTATCTATTCTATCGAAGCGGTCCTTAAGGCGCGACTCAGCTTTTTCTCCATACTCATAGACCTCACTGTCTATCCCCGCTTCTTTATAAAGATCACTTAAATCCATCTGCTTTTTTCCTCAATTCAGAAAGTGTATTCATCGCCTCGAGAGGCGTCATCATATTTACATCTATGTCCTTTATCTCTGAGATAAAGGCATTCTTTTCATCAGCCTGCTCGTCAGCTATCTCTTCAGGCTCCGCAAAAATATCCGAAAATGATATCTGTCCTTCGATATCATCGTCTGCTTTCTTTCCGCTCCGCGACTTGTTCTCGAACTCCTCGCGTTCGAGCTTTTCGGATATTTTTCTGGCGCGCCTGAGTACCGGAGACGGCACTCCGGCAAGCTTTGCAACCTCGATACCGTAGCTTCTGTCAGCTTCGCCCGGAACTATTTTTCTAAGGAAAGTCACATCTTTGCCTTCCTCTTTTACCGCGACACAGTAATTGTGAACGCCTTGCAGCTTTCCTTCAAGCGAAGTCAGTTCATGGTAATGCGTCGCAAAGAGAGTCTTTGCTCCGATCTTTGCCTTATCTGAGACATACTCGACTACAGCCTGGGCGATCGAAAGTCCGTCGAAGGTGCTCGTTCCCCTGCCTATCTCGTCAAGGATCACAAGGCTCTTCGACGTAGCGTTTTTAAGGATATTCGCGACTTCGTTCATCTCCACCATAAAAGTAGACTGGCCGCTCGCTAAGTCATCGCTGGCTCCTACCCTCGTAAAAATCCTGTCACAGATCCCGATATCGGCACTGTCTGCCGGCACGAAAAATCCGCACTGCGCCATCAGAACGATAAGCGCAGTCTGTCGCATATAGGTAGACTTTCCCGCCATGTTAGGTCCGGTGATTATCGCCGTTCTGAAATCCTCATCATCTAAGTAGGTATCATTTGCGATAAATGAGCCGTCCGGTATCATTTTTTCAACGACAGGGTGACGTCCGCCCTTTATGTCTATGACGCCATTCTGGTTTATATGAGGTCTGACATAGTGGTTCTTCTGTGAGACATCGGAAACTCCTGCTAAGACATCCAGGACGCTGACTGCCTCGGCTGTCCGCTGTATACGGACAGCTGCATCGTTGAGCTTCTCGAGGATCTCATCAAATATCTGATGCTCTAATGAGACCAGCTTGTCCTGCGCTCCGAGTATAGTATTCTCTAAGTCCTTAAGCTCCGGTGTGTAGTATCTCTCACCGTTTACCAATGTCTGCTTTCTGATGTAATCGTCCGGAACCTTGTCCTTAAACGAGTTGCTGACCTCGATAAAATAGCCGAAGACTTTATTGTACTTGACCTTGAGCTTCGATATCCCGGTGCGCTCACGCTCCTTGGCTTCTAGATCAGAAAGCCACTGTTTTCCATCGGTCTTTGCCTTCCTGAGCTTATCAGCTTCCTCGTCAAAGCCTTCTTTTAAGATACCGGCATCGTGAACCGAAGCCGGCGCATCTTCATCTATAGCCGCTTCCAGTAGTTCTCTAAGGTCGTCCATAGGGTCGATCTTGTCCGCTAAGTCCTTCAACATCTCAGATGAAAAACCTGAGAGGATATTTTTTATAGGACCCAATGGAGTTATAGAATCCTTAAATGCCAGGAGGTCCCTCGGGTTTGCGCTCCTGTAGGAAAAGCGCATCAGAAGCCTAAGAAGATCATAGACTCCTGACAGATATTCCCTTATCTCCTCACGGTCTACCATCGACTGGTTCAGCTCATCTATGGCATCGAGCCTTTCGTCTATCTCTGATACGTCTAGCAGGGGATGCTCGATCATATTTTTTAGTTTCCGCTGACCCATCGCCGTTTTTGTGCGGTCGAGCACCCAGAAAAGTGATCCGCGCTTCTCCTTCTCCCGCATCGTCTCGATAAGCTCGAGATTCCTGTAGGTCGAATGGTCGATCACTAAATACCTTCCTATAGAATACGGGTGGATCTCGTTCATATGTGACAGGTCGTTCATCTGCGTATCGAGAAGATACGATGTCAGTGCTCCGCTTGCGATAAGAGCTGTCGGATAGCCGTCAAGCCCAAGGGCTGATGTAGAATAGACCTTGAAATGCCTCTTTAGTACGTCTGCTGCATTATCCGCTAAAAAATAAGACCTGTCGGCCTCGGAACACATTTTTTTCTTATCGGTCTGCTCTTTTATGAAGTCAGGCTGCTCTTTCGTAAATACTGAGTTATAGATAAACTCAGACGGGTCATACTTTGATACTTCGTCTGCCACCTTCGACATGCTGTCTGTCTCTGTCGTATAAAAATCACCAGTCGAGACATCTGCAAAGGCAAGACCTATCGTCTTTTTATCCTTATAGTAAATGCATGCGATGTAGTTATTCGAGCCGTCGGTCTCAGAACCTGAGAGGTCTGTTCCCGGTGTAACTATCCTGATGACACCGCGTTTTACCAGGCCTTTTGCCTGCTTTGGGTCTTCGAGCTGCTCGCAGATAGCTACCTTATGGCCGTTCTTTACGAGTCTTGACAGGTAGGTGTCGACTGCGTGAAACGGAATTCCGCACATCGGCGCCCGCTCCTCGAGTCCGCAGTTTTTACCTGTCAGCGTCAGGTCGAGTTCCTTTGAGACCAGCTTCGCGTCATCGAAGAACATCTCATAAAAGTCGCCTAACCTATAAAATAAAATGCAGTCCTTGTACTTTTCCTTTGTAGCCAGGTACTCCTGCATCATAGGTGATAATTCTGACATTTAATTCACTATCCTTTTAAATCGGCGGTCGAGTTCGGCCTTGGTGATGCGCACGACTGTTGGGCGGCCGTGCGGGCAGTGGTATGGCTCGTCGGCCTGCATCATTTCCGTGAAGAGATGATCCATCTCTGTGGCAGAAATCGGCTGGTTGCCCTTGACTGCAGCCTTGCACGACATCGAGGCTATTTTTTCACAGACTATCTGCGGGACCTTCTCCGTGCCCCAGTCATTTATGCCTGAGAGCACATTCGTAAAAAGCTCCTTCGCATCGATATCAAAGAGGTTCCCCGGTATGGCCTCGAGTGCCACCTCTGTCTCCCCGAAATCGGAGATCCGGAATCCCAGATCCTCAAACGCGTCTATATGGTCGAACACCGTCTGTTTTTCAGTCTTTGTCAGCGTGATGATCATCGAAGGCGAGATCATCTCGGAAGTCATCTGATGGTCCTTCAGATGGCGCATAAGCCTCTCGTAGTTTACCTTCTCATGGGCTGCATGCTGATCGACTAAGAAAAGCGCGTCATTGTACTCAAAAATCCAGTATGTATCAAATGCCAGTCCTATAAGCCTGTGATTTATCGCAGAATCCTTTGAGATAAATGAAGTCTGCTCGTAATTTTTCTCAAGAGTCTCTTTTCTTAACGGCGCGTCAAAAACACTGTCGTCCTCGGATGCAGCCGGCTTATCATACGGCGTGCTCTCAGGAAGAGTCGCTTTTCTCTCCGATAAAAACCTGTCTACACTGCTTCTCTCATACTTTTTCTCATATGGAGAATCCTTCGATATCTGATGCGTTATCGCGTCTTTTATCTGTGAGAGTCGCTCTCTTTCAAAAGGCTCCGGCGCCTTCGGCGCTTCCTTCACCGTTTCCGGAGCCGGCGGATTTTCCCTTAAGTCCTCAGTGTCTCGCTCCGCGTCTTTTCCCGCATAGGCCTCGTGGACTGCCTCTGACACAAGCTTATACACGAGCGGTTCATCCATGAACCTGACCTCCTGCTTCGATGGATGGACATTCACATCGACAAGCGTCGGATCAAAGTCTAAGAAAAGTATCGCAAACGGATACTGGTGCTTCATCACGAATCCCTCGCCGCCTGCCTCTAGCGCTTTGGACAGTATCCTGCTCTTCACCAGTCTCTGGTTTACGAAAAAGATCTCCATCGTGCGGTTTCCTCGGTTCAACTCACTTTTTCCGAGGTAACCGGTGATATGTATCCCCTCCTCTGCCTTATCTATGGTAAGCAGATGATTTGCTATCGAGCGGCCATAGACACAGTAAATGGCATCTAAGAGCTTCCCGTCTCCTACTGTCACGAACTTATCCGCTTTATTCGCTCGGAATTTAAACGCTATGTCAGGATGCGAGAGCGCCAGTTTTTCAAGCAGGTCTCTTATGTAGTTTCCCTCTGTAGTAGGGCTTTTCAGGAATTTTCTTCTGGCAGGTGTATTATAAAAAAGTGACCTGATGATAAAAGTGGTCCCGTCCGGCGCGGCCTTCGACTCTTTTTCTATCTCCTTGCCGCCTTCAATACGGTAATGGCAGCCTGCCATCTCATCCTCGGTCTTCGTAAAGACCTCGACCTTCGAAACTGCGGCTATCGAAGAGAGCGCTTCGCCTCTGAATCCGAGGGAGCCTATCGAATGAAGCTCTTCTTCCGTCCTAAGCTTGCTTGTCGCATGCCGCAAAAATGCTATCTCTATCTGGTCTTCTGGAATGCCTGAGCCGTTATCGGTGACCCTTATCAGATCTATGCCGCCACCCTCTATCTCTACAGAAATAGCTGTAGCACCGGCATCTATCGCATTCTCTGTCAGCTCCTTAATCACCGAAGCCGGTCTTTCCACTACCTCTCCCGCTGCTATTTTATCTATGACACTCTGGTCTAATTCTCTGATTTCTCTCATACGAAAAAATATTATAACTCATTTATCACGGCTTCGGCAACTTTTATACCGTCGATCGCAGCCGAGGTGATACCGCCTGCGTAGCCGGCCCCCTCGCCACATGGATAGAGTCCGCGTACCACAGACTGAAAGGTCTCATCACGCCAGATCCTGACAGGACTCGAGGTACGGCTCTCCACTCCGCTGAGGATGGCGTCGTATCTGGCAAAGCCGTGAATCCTTTTATCGAATTCTTCCATTCCTGTCAGAAACGCCTGCTCTATCTCCGGTGAATATATCCCTCTCAGATTCGCAAAGGCGTGCTCTCCCTTTGTAAGCGACTCAAAGTCTCCGAACGAAGAGCTCCCTTTATCTGCTTTAAAGTCTCCGTATAACTGCTGTGGGATTTTTCCGTTGCAGAGATCGAATGCCTTTTTCTCGATAGAGCGCTGGTATTCGATGGCTCCAAGTGGGTCATTCAGGTCATACTCACCTGCTCCGACTGCCACTACGATGGCTGAATTGGCATTCGCTGAGTCACGGCCGTAGTTACTCATGCCGTTTACCGCAAGGTGTCCCGGTTCTGATGATGCGTTTACGACATATCCTCCCGGACACATGCAGAAAGAGTAGACTCCGCGCTCTCCTTTTGAATATGCCAGCTTATATGGAGCTGCTGGAAGGTAGGAAGCAGCCTTTTTGCCATACTGCGACTCATTAATAAAACTCTGCGGATGCTCGATACGAAATCCCATGGCAAACTGCTTCGATGTCATAGGTATCTTTTCTTCGTAAAGAGTCCTGAATGTATCTCTGGCTGAATGTCCGATGGCGAGAATCACCGTGTCAGTATCTATGGTTTCTTTATCAGTTTTTACACCGGTTATCTGTCCGCCTGCGACGCACAGTTCCGTCATTTTCGTATTAAACCTGACTTCTCCGCCTTTTTCTATGATGGCTTTTCTGATCTCCGATACGACTTCTATCAGACGGTCAGTTCCGATATGCGGCTTCGCCTCACAGAGGATTTCAGACGGTGCTCCGTACTTTACAAAGGTCTCCAGGACAAAATGGTTCCGGCCATTTTTATCATGGACTCCGGTGTTTAGCTTCCCATCCGAAAATGTCCCTGCACCACCCTCTCCGAACTGCACATTCGAATCCGGTTTCAGGACACCTGTCCTGAAAAAATGCTCGACATCCTCTCTTCTCTCGGCCGCCGGTTTTCCGCGCTCTATGATCAGCGGTTCAAGTCCAGCTTCTGCCAGCACAAGTCCCGCAAAAAGTCCAGCAGGTCCCAGCCCCACTATGACTGGACGCTTTCTGCCATTTAAAGAAAGACCCGTCTTCAGTTTGTATATCTTCTTCTGGTATATAGAAATATTTTTTATATGGTGATTCTTTAAGAGCTTCTGTTCATTCACACGGACACTTACCGCGAGCTGATACAATAAAAAGACATCCGGCTTCTTTCTCGCGTCTATCGACTTCTTTACTACAGAAAGATCCGTAATGTCTTTTTCACTTATATGAAGCCGCCTGGCCGCCTCCGACAGAAGCGCCTCGCGGCTTTCATTTTCTGGTCTGATTTTTATCTGATCTATCCGAATGCTCATGTGCTGTATTTTACCACGCTAAGATAAAATATGCAAAGAGACACTGCAGATCTTTACAGGTTTGAGTATCCCATCAGGAACTCGTCGACCTCGCGGGCGCATTTGCGGCCTTCGGCGATGGCTTTGACGACGAGGGACTGGCCGGTGTGCATGTCGCCGGCAGTGAATACCTTTTTCACTGAGGTGGCGTGACTGCCGTTTACACCCTCGACATTGGTGCGTTTGTCGAGTGAGACTTTGAAGGCGTCGGTTACGTACTTTTCAGAGCCCAGGAAGCCTGCTGCTATAAGGACAAGCTGACAAGGGACTTCCTTCTCGCTTCCTTCGATAGGGACCATATTCAGTCTGCCGGTCTTCTCGTCCTTCTTTGCTTCGAGGGAAACGAGAACTACAGACTTAAGGTCACCCTTTTTATCCTTCTTATACTCCTTTACAGTCGTCTGGTAGATACGTGGGTCATGACCGAATACAGCTATAGCCTCTTCCTGACCGTAGTCCGTCTTTAAGACGCGCGGCCACTCAGGCCAGCTGTTCTGCGGGGTTCTCTCGACTGGAGGGGCCGGCATCATCTCAAGCTGTGTCACAGACTTGGCGCCGTGTCTCATGCAGGTACCGACACAGTCATTTCCTGTATCACCACCGCCGATAACGATGACATCCTTACCCTTTGCAGAGATGAAATCACCCTGCGGAATGGCATTCTCATCAAGAGCTTTCGTCGTAGATGTAAGAAAATCCACGGCATAGTAGATGCCCTTTGCCTCACGTCCCGGAGCTGATATGTCTCTCGGATGAGAAGCACCGCAACAGAGAACTACAGCATCGTAATCTTTTTCAAGTGAAGAAGCCTTAAGCAAGGCACCGGCATCGGCATTTGTCACGAAGGTGATCCCCTCATCCTCCATGACCTTTATTTTCCTGTCAATTACACTCTTTTCGAGCTTCATATTCGGGATGCCGTATCTTAAGAGACCGCCGACCTTATCGTGTCTTTCGTACACGGTCACCAGGTGTCCTCTCTGGTTCAGCTGATCAGCGACAGCAAGTCCTGAAGGGCCGCTTCCAATGACTGCGACTTTCTTCCCGGTGCGCACCTTTGGCGGGCGGGCTTTTGCGATACCGTGCTCATAGGCGTATTCAATGATCGCCTTTTCATTCTCTTTCGTCGAAACAGGTTCTGAGTGAAGACCGTTCGTGCAGGCCTTCTCGCAGAGCGCCGGGCAGACACGGCTCGTAAACTCTGGGAAATTCGAAGTCTTGTGGAGCCTGATATAAGCCTGCTCGTAGTTTCCGTGATATACGAGGTCGTTCCATTCCGGAACGAGATTATTCAGAGGACATCCTGAGGTCATACCGGCGATATTGCAACCGTACTGGCAGAACGGAACACCGCAGTCCATGCATCTGGCGCCCTGAAGCGACTGTTTTTCGTATGATAAAGGCGTATGGAATTCGTGAAAATTCTTTATCCTTTCCTTTGGAGAAAGTGCCTTTGATTCTTCTCTTTTGTAATCTAAAAATCCAGTTGGCTTACCCATTTTATTCCTTTCCTGGAGAGGGGATAGGATATAGGGGATAGGGAATAGCTTATTACCCACTAGTCCCTATTTCCTGGCCCCTAAACCCTATATCCTAATTCCTGACCCCTATTTTAATATCACTCTGTCCTGTAACAGCCCTGAAAGCCTCCATCTGAGCGGCCTCAGACGACAGCCCCTTTTCTTCCATCCATGCTATCGACTGCTGCATCTTCTTGAAGTCGTGCGGAACGACTTTTTTAAACTTCGGCAGATACTCGGCAAAATGGTCGAAGATCTTCTTGCCCTTTTCAGAGCCGGTCACTGATACGTGCTCTGCGATAAGCTCTTTGAGTTCCTGTACGTCGTACTTATCTGTTACCTGCTCGAGGCTTACCATCGACTGGTTCAGTCTCTTGTAGAGTGTAGCGTCCTCATCAAGCACGTATGCTATTCCGCCGCTCATTCCTGCAGCAAAATTCTTTCCGGTACGTCCAAGGATAACTGCTGTACCTCCTGTCATGTACTCGCATCCATGGTCTCCGACGCCTTCTACTACAGCCGTAGCCCCTGAGTTCCTTACGAGGAATCTCTCGCCTGCGACACCAGAGATAAATGCCTTGCCGCTAGTAGCACCATAGAGAGCTACGTTTCCGATCACGATATTCTCATCAGCAGGGATCTTTGAACCCTTCGGAGGATATACGATGAGCTTTCCGCCTGAGAGACCCTTACCAAAGTAGTCGTTTGAATCGCCGACCAGTTCGAGAGTGAGTCCCTTCGGGATAAAGGCCCCAAAACTCTGTCCGCCAGCTCCCTTGCAGTGAACTGTGTAGGTGTCATCCGGGAGTGACTCCTTATACTTTCTCGTGATCCGTGAACCGAAGAGAGTTCCGAAGGCACGGTCGGTATTTTTCACATCGACATCTACCGACTTCTTTTCGCCTGGCTCTATGTCGAGAGGAAGCTTCTTTAAGAGTACCTTCTCGTCAAGTGTCTCATTCAGCTTGAAATCAAACTCATTTTTCTTATCGTAGTGAACAGGCTTCATGTCCTTTACGAACGGATTGTTCAGTACATTTGACAGATCGACCTTTGCGTACTTCGGATGCTTACCATCGGTAACATTCTCGCGAACCTGAAGAAGGTCACTTCTTCCGACGAGTTCGTCGATGGTACGCACTCCGAGCTTCGCCATGATCTCACGAAGGTCTTCTGCGATGAATTTCATGAAGTTCACCACGTACTCCGGCTTTCCGGCAAAACGCTTTCTGAGAACAGGGTTCTGGGTAGCTATACCTACAGGACAGGTATCCTTGTTGCAGACACGCATCATTACACATCCCATAGTGACAAGTGGTGCCGTAGCAAATCCGTATTCCTCAGCACCGAGCATTGCTGCTATGGCTACATCGCGGCCTGTCATCAGCTTACCGTCAGTCTCGATGATCACTTTTTCACGAAGGCCGTTTCTGATGAGCGTCTGATGAGCCTCGGCAACTCCGAGCTCCCAAGGCATTCCGGCATTGTGGATAGATGAGAGCGGTGCGGCGCCTGTACCTCCGTCATGGCCAGAGATCAGGATGACCTGTGCTCCAGCCTTTGCGACACCAGAGGCTACAGTTCCGACGCCTGCCTCAGAGACGAGCTTTACGGAAATACGTGCCTTGTCGTTTGCATTCTTAAGGTCGTAGATGAGCTCTGCCAGGTCCTCGATAGAATAGATATCGTGATGAGGCGGTGGAGAGATCAGCGATACACCTGGGGTAGAAAGTCTCGTCTTCGCGATCCACGGATATACTTTCTTTCCCGGGAGATGACCGCCTTCACCAGGCTTGGCACCCTGAGCCATTTTTATCTGGATTTCCTGCGCGGAATTAAGGTAAACCGAGGTAACTCCGAAACGTCCGCTTGCCACCTGCTTTATGGCTGAGCAGCGGTTCAGTCCGTCAGCGCCTACTGTCAGGCGGTCTTCTTCCTCGCCGCCTTCACCTGTATTCGACTTGCCGTGGATCATGTTCATCGCAATGGCAAGTGTCTCATGTGCCTCACGGGAAATAGATCCGTAGCTCATGGCACCTGTCTTGAACCTTCTCATGATCGAGCTTGCCGGCTCTACCTCTGAAAGAGGAATTCCCTTCTTCGGGTATTTGAAGTCTAAAAGTCCACGGAGATTCTTGACACAGTCCTCTCTCTCGACTTCATCCTCATACTGCTTGAACAGCTGATAGTCGCCTGTCCAGGTAGACTTCTGAAGCATGTGGATAGTGTTCGGGTTATACAGATGCTCTTCTTTTCCTGAACGCATCTTGTGATAGCCGCTGGAATCTAAGGTCGTATCTTCGCCTAATTCAAGCGGATCAAAAGCCTTGTCATGACGGTATTCGACATCCTTTGCGATGTCATCTAAGGTAATGCCGCCGATAGGAGAAGTCGTACCGGTAAAGTATCTGTCGATCACCGAACGGTCGATGCCGACTGCTTCGAAGATCTTTGCGCCCTGATATGACTGGATCGTTGAGATACCCATCTTTGAAGCTATTTTTACAATGCCTGAAAGGATAGCCTCGTCATAGGCGTTGCAGGCTGCATAGTAGTCCTTCTTCAGCGTTCCCTCTTCTATAAGCTGGTGGATGCTCTCGTGCGCTAAGTAAGGGTTGATAGCTGAGGCACCGTAGCCTAACAGAGTAGCGAAATGGTGTACATTTCTAGGCTCTCCGCTTTCGAGTACAAGTGAAAGTCTGGTTCTCTTCTTCGTGCGTACCAGATGCTGCTGGAGTGCTGATACTGCGAGGAGTGAAGGGATCGCCACATGGTTCTCATCGACTCCTCTGTCACTAAGGATCAGGATATTCGCCCTGTCTCTGTATGCTCTGTCTGCTTCCACAAAAAGATGCTCGATAGCCTTCTCAAGAGAAGTATTTTTATAATAGGTGATAGGTATCGTCTCTACCTTAAATCCCGGTCTGTCCATATATCTGATACGGAGAAGGTCTGTATCGGAAAGGATCGGGTGATTTATACGGAGAAGGTTGCAGTTCTTTGCACTCTCCTTCAGGACGTTTCCTGCGGTGCCAAGGAAAATAGTAGTCGATGTGACTATTTTTTCACGGATCGAATCTATAGGCGGGTTCGTAACCTGTGCGAACAGCTGCTTGAAATAGTCGAACAGCGGCCTGTGCTGGTTTGAAAGTACAGCCAGCGGAGTATCTACTCCCATGGCGCCTATCGACTCAGCGCCGTTTTCTGCCATAGGCATGATGCCCTCACGTACATCCTCATATGAATAGCCGAAAGCCTTGAGAAGCCTCTGCCTGTCAGCCTTGGAATTCTCAGGAACCGGTCTGTTCGGGATAGGTACATCTGAGAGATTCACAAGGTTCTGGTCGAGCCACTCACCGAATGGATGACGGGAAGCGTACATATTCTTTACTTCCTTGTCATCTATAAGCCTCTTCTGCTTTGTATCCACGAGAAGCATTCTGCCCGGCATCAGACGGTCTTTTTTCACGATATGGCTCTCATCTACAGGAAGCACGCCGACCTCTGAAGAAAGGATCAGGTAGTCATCATCTGTCACATAGTATCTCGAAGGACGGAGTCCATTACGGTCGAGGACTGCTCCCATGATATCTCCATCTGAGAAAATGATCGAAGCCGGTCCATCCCACGGCTCCATCATCGTAGCGTAATACTCATAGAAGTCTTTTCTCTTCTCATCCATCGCGCGGTTATTCGCCCACGGCTCAGGAATGGTGACCATAACTGCAAGAGGAAGCGGCATTCCGTTCATCATCAGGAATTCCAGAGTATTGTCGAGCATTGCCGAATCTGACCCGTTCGTATTTACGACCGGGATGATCTTCGACATATCCTGCTCGAGGTACTCGGAGTACATGGTCTCCTCACGGGAAAGCATCTTATCAGCATTACCCTTTATGGTGTTGATCTCACCATTGTGGACCATGTATCTGTTCGGATGAGCACGCTCCCAGCTCGGGTTCGTGTTCGTCGAGAAACGTGAATGCACGATGGCTATAGCCACTTCATAGTCAGGATCTGTCAGATCTGAATAGAAGGTACGAAGCTGGTTCACGAGCATCATGCCCTTATATACGATAGTTCTCGAAGAAAGGGAAGCTACATACGCGCTCTCCTCACAGGTCTGCTCAAAGACACGGCGCACTACATAGAGCTTCCTGTCGAACGGCAGTCCCTTCTCTATGCCCTCCGGTCTTCCGACAAATGCCTGTGCCATATATGGCATAGTAGACTTCGCGAGCTCTCCAAGTATCTCGGTCTTTACCGGGACATCTCTCCATCCAAGGAAAGGTACGCCCTCCTTTTCGGCGATGATCTCGAACATCTTCTGGACACGCTTGCGCTGAAGTTCTTCAGTAGGCAGGAAGAACATGCCGACTCCATAGTCGCCCTCTTCCTTCAGGTCGATTCCTATCTCGCCTGCTGCCTTTTTGAAAAATTTATGCGAGATCTGGAGCAGGATACCTACACCGTCACCTGTGGTGCCAGTAGCGTCTTTTCCAGCTCTGTGCTCTAAGTTCTCCACAATCTTTAAGGCGTCGGAAACTGTCTTATGAGTCCTTATGCCTTTGATGCTTACGACTGCTCCGATACCGCAGCTGTCATGCTCAAAAGCAGGATCGTATAAGCCTTCCGGTTTTGCAAGCCTTTCTTCTCTTGGATTTGACATAGCTTTTCCTTTCTTTTAAAAACTATGAGCGATGCGCAGCCACTTCGTGGCTGCTTATCCGCGCGTTCGCACTATTGATAGCTGTGCTGCTGTCAGTCATTGAGCAAGCTCAAACTGTCAGCAGCGCATCTATCAGCATCGCTCATTTATTACCTGAGAAATTGTCAGATTATTTGACAATTGTTTTCGCGGTGCAAAAACCCGCGCTTTCGCGCTATTGTCAGGAACAGTCCCCGCCAGGTGTGTAAGCGAGCTTACACTGGCGGGACTATTCCTGACAGCACCGCTCAATTAATACGCATAAAAATAAGGAGACTCCACCTGTCACCAGTGGAATCTCCTTTGATTCGCTTAACTGATTTTTAGTTTACCACTGTGAAGTGAAATGTCAACCGTGTATCGGCAAAAGAACACAAAAAAAGGAACTTCCGAAGAAGCTCCTTCTGTAATCCCTTTCACCGTATGTGGCGAAAATAAAGACTTAGTTGTACTTACGCTTTCTAGCAGCTTCAGACTTCTTCTTACGTCTGACGCTTGGCTTCTCGTAATGCTCTCTCTTGCGGATCTCCTGCTGGATACCTGCCTTAGCACAGTTACGCTTAAATCTGCGAAGTGCACTGTCTAATGATTCGTTTTCTTTTACGATAACGGTTGCCACTCTTGCTCGACCTCCCTCCGATTATGGGATTCATGCAAAACACAACCGGACGGTCGATTTCACACAAAGAGTATTATATCACTCTGAGCAGATTTGTCAATGACTTAAATAATTAACTTCGTCTGTCAGTTCCTTAGGAATGTCTATTCCGTCCTTTTCGAAGCGCTTTATAGTAAGCTGTACTACACGGCGGTCCTTTGCCTCGTGATTGTTAAATCTCTCGACAAATGACTGGTAAGTCGGGTTGCCGGCAAGCAGCGCTTTGGCGTCTCCTGTAAACGGACAGTACTTCGCGAGTATCTCACGGGCAGGCTTTAGAAGCCTCATGGAGCCGTTACTCTCGTAGCGCAGATAGTCATGATAATCGGAGACAAAGACATTTTTGTAGTTATTATTATGCTTTTTGAGCACTGTCTTTATCTTCTCCTTGATGTCTGCGGTAAACGCTGAGTTCTTCTTATAGAACTGCAGGTAGTCTGTGTATTCGGCAGTCAGGGAAGGATCACGCATATCGTTCCAATGGATACCCTGCTCAGTCTTGCACATCTCCCAGCGGAACTCACCGCACAGCTTTATCATGTTATCGCTGATGTCTTCTGACATGATGATAGGAACCAGCATCCTGGCATTTGACTGCCTCTTCTTTCCCTCTATCTCCTGCCAGAGGACGAATCTCGAGCCCATATTCGGCATCATGATGATATTCGGGAGGAATTGGCGATGGATAGGTATCTGCATAACACCCTGCTCCGGTGCCGAATAGATATCATTCCTGTAAAAAATGCCGAAGTCCCGATCTGTCACGAATGACAGCTCCTTCATGATCTTTTCAGTATAGAGGTAGCCTCTGTCCATCGAACCGATCACATTCACATCATCGAATACCGGTTCAAAGGCGCTCATACGGCCGAATGTCATTCGGTTTCCAAGCGCGAACATATTGTTCAGTTCGAAATGGAGACGGCGTCTCGGACTGATCAGGTATTTTTTCTCCTCTTCCTCGTCTATCTCACCGTTGTTCTTAAGTTCTCTCAGATAGCTCGGATAATCGAGGTCGAATTCGTTCCTAGAAGGCTCTGCCTCCATGTCAAAAATGCGTTTCAGCCATTCCCACGCGCACATGACATGTCCTGACGTATCAGGCCTGTAAGACTTCGTGAAGCCGTACAGCGTCTGAAGCTCGTCCGGAGTCACTATGGTCTCGTCGAGAAGCCCAAACATCAGGAACATCTTTACAAAAACAGGAGGCTCTGCCTTTGACTTGAATACTTGTAAAAGCACCGCCTCATAAATAGGATAAAATGCTTTTGCCAGCTTCCTTCTGACCTTTCTGTGCTCATCGGTAACTCCGTACCTGTCACTGAAGCCCTTATACTCGGCCATGCACTGCTTGAGTTCCGCAGCTTTTTCCACCGGAGCTTTCGAGAACACAAGGATCTGATCCATAAGACCCTCCAGCTTCGGCATGGAATCAGGATCTCCTGTCTCTATTGCCGAATTCTTTGCACTTAGAGCGGAGTAAACCATCAGGAATTCCTGGGAAGCTGCCTTTAAGCCTTCTATATATTTCTGGAATTCGGTTATTTTTTTCTTTACATCGTGGAGAAACTCGATAGTGATACAGGTGTAGCCTATCGAAAGTGCGTTCTGTCCCGTAAGGATCTCTTCTTTTATCTCATCAAAAGATAATAGTCCTTTAAGGAAATTCACCCTCCAGGCTTCAATGCCTGTCTCTTCAGGCGGCTTGGGATAAGCCTTCATATCAGGAAATTCAAGGATCGTATCGCCGGTTTTTCTGCAGAGACCAGGATACTCTTCGAGCTTTTCCCGGACATTTTTATACATACGGGATGAGGAATCAAGCAGCTGATCAAGACAGCTGTAGATTTTATACGCATTTTTTAACACTGCAGCGCACATGTCTGGGGCTATTTTTTTATTGTCGGTAAAGATCTGCTCGATATCATCCATTGATGAAAAATCATACGAATATGTCGCTGCATCTGACTTTGCCCGGCACGAAAAGCCGTAAGTCTCACCCGGAACCGAGCCGATTCCTATGATGCTTCCCGGATACATATCAAAAGTAAGTCCGGATATCTTCATCTGGACTGTCCCCTTCAGGAGAATGAGCAGGCTCTTCACCTGGTCATCCTCCCTGACGATAACTGCATCCTTTTCCCATTTACTTAATCCCATAGCAGTCCCTTTCTGTTTTATGAGAGCTGTTCTTTAAGCACTTCAGCTGCCTTTGAAATGGCGTCAGGAATCTTTGACGCGTCTTTTCCGCCAGCCTGTGCCATCTGCGGACGTCCGCCGCCGCCTCCGCCTACGATAGAAGCCACAGCCTTTATCAGGTTTCCAGCATGAGCGCCCTTCTTTACGGCTAAATCTGTAGCCATTGACAGAAGCGCTACTTTTCCGTCATTATCGGAGGCTAAGAAGATGACTCCATCACCCAGCTTATCCTTTATCTGGTCTCCGACATTTCTCAAGTCATTTCCGCCGACGCCTTTGAGTGCCTTGGCATAGAACCTGACTCCGTTTACCTCGGTAGTATCTGAATCTATATCGCCTAAAGATTCCTTTGCAGCCTGGCTCTTTATGGCTTCATTTTCACTCTTTAAGGCCTTTATCTCATTCTGTAAAGACTCTACCTTTGCGAGAGCACCGTTAAGCGGTGTCTTTAATGCTGCAAGGATCTCGTCGAGCTTTCCTTCCATATCCTTGTAGTAGTCGAGGATATTATCAGAGGTAAGTGCTGTGATACGTCTTACTCCGCTCGAAACGCCGGCCTCTGAGAGAATCTTTATAGCGCCGATCTCAGCGGTATTCTTTACGTGAGTACCACCGCAAAGTTCTGTAGAATAGTCGCCCATTTTTACGACACGGACCTTCTCGCCGTACTTTTCCCCGAAAAGTGCCATGGCTCCGGTCTTCTTTGCATCCTCTAATGACATTACCTCAGTCACTACATCAACTCCGGCTCTGATTCGCTCATTTACAAGCCTCTCGACTTCTGCAAGCTCATCTGGTGTAAGCGCAGAAAAATGAGTAAAGTCAAATCTCAGTTCCTTGTCATCCTGATAAGAACCTGCCTGCTGCACATGCTCGCCTAATACGTCACGGAGTGCTCTCTGGAGCAGATGTGTAGCTGAATGGTTCCTGCAGATATGTGCTCTTCTGTCAGCATCGACGGACATTTCTACAGGCTCTGACTTGCTGATATAGCCGTCAGATACATATCCCACATGGCCCACACGTCCACCGAGCAGATGGATAGTGTCCGTAACTGTAAAGCAGCCGTTGTCAGTTCTTATCTCACCAGTATCTCCTACCTGGCCGCCCATGGTTCCATAGAACGGAGTCACATCTGTGATGATAGTTCCCTTTTCACCGTTCTGGAGCGCATCTGTCAGTTCACCGTACTTATCCTCAGCCGGATTTACCTCAGTAGTCATGGCTGTGATGTGAGCCGGCGAATGAAGCGTGTCGTATCCTACGAACTCTGTAGTAAGAGTCTTATCGATATCATCATAGATCGTAGCAGCCTTACCCATGTAGTTTGAAGTCTTCCTCGCGTCACGGGCCTTCTGTCTCTGCTCTTCCATGGCAGCCTTGAAGCCGTCCATATCTACAGCAAAGCCCTTTTCCTCGAGGATCTCATTCGTCAGGTCTACAGGGAAACCATAAGTATCATAGAGTCTGAACGCGTCTTTTCCTGCAAGCGTCTTCTCACCCTTCTTCGTCAGATCATCCTCGAGCTCTGAGAGGATCTCAAGTCCCTGGTCGATAGTAGCGTTGAACTTGTTCTCCTCCTCTGTAAGAACTCTCTTGATGAATTCCTGCTTCTCAAGAAGTTCCGGATATCCGTCGTGGCTTTCTCTGATAACGACATCAGCGAGTTTGCCCATGAACTCACCCTTGATGCCAAGCATTCTTCCGTGACGTGCTGCTCTTCTTATTAGTCTTCTGAGAACATATCCTCTGCCCTCATTTGAAGGAAGGATTCCATCACTTATCATGAAGGTAGTAGAGCGGATGTGGTCTGTGATAAGTCTTATCGAAACGTCGTCCTTTTCGTTGGTCTCGTAGGTCTTTCCGGAAAGCGCGCATACGGCGTCGCGGATAGCCTTCATCGTATCGATATCAAAAACTGAATCGACATCCTGCATAACTACAGCAAGTCTCTCTAGTCCCATTCCGGTATCGATGTTCTTCTGCACAAGCTCTGAGTAGTTGCCGTGTCCGTCGTTGTAGAACTGTGTGAAGACGTTGTTCCAGACCTCCATGAAACGGTCTCCCTCGCCGCCCATGACATCCTCCGGTCCGTTACCGTGCTGCGGTCCTCTGTCATAATATATCTCGGTGCAAGGGCCGCAAGGTCCGGCGCCATGCTCCCAGAAGTTATCACTGGATCCGTCTGCATCACGTCCGATTCTGTAAATCTTCTCAGAGTCAACTCCGACCTCTTTGTTCCAGATAGTGAAAGCCTCATCATCATTTTCAAAAATAGTCACATAGAGTCTGTCCGGCTCAAGCTTTAAGACCTGTGTCAGGAATTCCCATGACCAGTTGATAGCTTCTCTCTTGAAATAATCTCCGAAGGAGAAATTTCCGAGCATTTCGAAAAATGTGAGGTGTCTCGCTGTCTTTCCGACATTCTCGATGTCTCCAGTTCTTACACACTTCTGGCAGGTCGTGACTCTGCGTCTCGGCGGGATCTCCTGTCCCGTAAAGTATGGCTTGAGCGGCGCCATTCCTGCGTTGATAAGCAGAAGCGAATCGTCGTTATGCGGTACCAGCGAAAAACTCTTCATCTTCAGGTGGCCCTTGCTCTCGAAGAAATCCAGATACATTCTTCTGAGCTCATTTACACCGTATTTCATTGTGAAATTTCTCCTTTAAAAAATAATTTTGCAACTTAATATTATACTCCCCATATCCCCTTACGTCAAAGACTTATTATGCTCTTTCTATAAGACTATCTGAATTTTTCAGATACTCGACGCAGCTCATGATCTCGTTCTCCATAGCCGGTTTCCCAGGAGCTCCTGTCGTAAGGCGCTTGTCCACGCAGGTCTTAAGGGAAATGGCATCATAGACATCCTGATCAAAAGCCGGTGAGAACTGCTTTAACTCATCGAGTGTAAGGTCATCTATACCGCATTTTTTATCGATGCAGTAGAGGACTATTTTTCCGACAATGCCATGAGCATCACGGAAAGCAACTCCCTTTCCTACGAGGTAGTCTGCAGCGTCTGTCGCATTCGTAAATCCGTGGCGGGCGGATCTTTCCATTATGTCTTTGTTGAACTTCAGAGTCTCTAGCATTCCATCGAACAGGTGGATGCAGCCTTTTGCCGTATCCATGGCATCAAACGAGAACTCCTTGTCCTCCTGCATGTCCTTATTATAAGCGAGCGGAAGGCCTTTCATGGTCGTAAGCATCTGCATCAAAGCGCCGTAGACCCTTCCGGTCTTTCCTCTAACAAGCTCTGCGATGTCCGGATTTTTCTTCTGAGGCATGATGGAGCTTCCTGTAGAAAATCCGTCGTCTATTTCCACGAACCTGTACTCGTTTGAATTCCAGATGATGATCTCCTCCGCGAATCTCGACAGGTGCATCATGATGATAGCGAGCGCTGATAAAAATTCGATCAGATAATCCCTGTCACTGACTCCGTCCATTGAGTTCCTCGTAGGCCCATAAAAACCGAGTGCCTGGGCTGTCATATCCCGGTCGAGCGGATAAGTGGTCCCGGCAAGTGCCCCGCTTCCGAGCGGACAGTAGTTCATCCTGTCGTATATATCTGCCAGTCTCTCCCTGTCACGTCTGAACATCTCAAAGTAAGCTCCGAAGTGATGAGCCAGTGTCACAGGCTGCGCCTTCTGCAGATGCGTAAATCCAGGCATTATCGTGTCGACATTTTTCTGCATTATCGAGAGGATCGTCCCCAGAAAATGCTTTAGCAGGTCATCTGTCTCGCGGACTTCTTTTCTCGTGTAAAGCCTCATATCAAGAGCGACCTGGTCATTTCTGCTTCGCCCGGTGTGCAGCTTCTTTCCGGCTTCTCCTACCCTGTTTATCAGATTTGCCTCGACGAAGCTGTGTATGTCCTCATACTCGTCTGTTATCTTCAGCTTTCCGTTGTCGACGTCTGCCTCTATCGAATCGAGTCCTCCCAGGATGGTGTCTTTGTCCTCTTCTGAGATGATTCCCTGCTTCGCGAGCATTTTTACATGAGCGCGCGAGCCTGCTACATCCTCGTGGAAAAATCTCTGGTCAAAACCGATGGATGCGTTAAACGCGTAAACCAGTTTGTCCGTATCCTTTGTAAATCTTCCGCCCCAGAGCTGTGCCATTGTGTTATGCCTCCTTAAGTGTTCTTTCTTCTTTTTCCTTCTGTCTTTCTTTATATGAAAAAACGCATCCGCAGTAATCCTGCCTGTAAATCCCGTATTCGTGACTTATCTGGCAGCTGCGCAGATAACCGTTTTTCTTTTTAAAATCCGACGGCAGCCATTCTACGCCGTACTTTTCTCCCATCGCCTGTCCTATGCGGTTCAGAAGAGCTGCATCCTTCATAGGAGATATCGTAAGCGTCGAAGTGAAAAGATCAAAGCCTTTTTCTTCTGCCACTTCTGCCGTCCGCCCGAGTCTCAGCTTAAAGCACTCAGTGCAGCGCATTCCTCGCTCCGGCTCATTCTCCAGCCCCTTTGCCGCACTGTAAAACTCCTTCGTATCAAAGTCGCCTTCGATAAATCCGACTGGGTTCTTCGTCGGGAAACGCCGTATAAACTCCTGCTGTTCTTTTACCCTGTGATAGTATTCGCTGTCCGGATAGATGTTCGGATTATAATAAAATACCGTCACATTAAAATACTGCGACAGGTACTCTATGCAGTACGAGCTGCACGGCGCGCAGCAGCTGTGAAGAAGAAGCTCCGGCACCCGGCCGTCCGCCGTGACCTGAGCTATCCTCTCCTCACATAACCTCTGATAATTTATTTTGTTCTGAGATTCCATAACCTTTATTATACAAATCTCTGTAGGGAAAATCAACGAATTTACTTCCGGTACATGTCATCGAGCTTCACACATACAGCATCTGTCTCTTTTTCAATTTCGTCAGTGAAGCCCGACAGGGAAAACAGAAAATATTTTTTTACTTCGTATGGTCGCACTAGTCTTGCTCTGTCTTTTAGCAGTTCAAATTCGGATCTCCCGGTCTTTTCATTCCTGAACTTGCACTCGCCGATCATGCACTTACGCGAAGAACTATCAATACATACTACATCTATATCGGCTGGTTCTTTTTTCTCGTTATCTGTACCGCGCCACTTTCCTATATCAGTAATGAACAGCTCATCAGAAATCTCAAGAGCATGTCTCCACATGTACTCCTGGCTTATTTTCTCAAACTCAAGTCCCATATAATCATGAATTACCGGCTTTACTATATGTCTGTAATAATCAGCCCCATTGCCTCTCTCTATATAATTTACAGCCTTTGAAACATATCTGTACCAGAAGCGGAACATTCCGTCACACAGCATATAACGTATATCTCTCTTATTCCCGGAATCAGGGACTGGCACATCTCTCCGAACGAGTCTGATTCTTATCAGACTATGGATCATCTGCGTGACACGCGAAGAATCCAGATGTGTTTTCTTCGACATTTCAGAAATGGTCACTGCCCCACCTGCTATCGTGGCAAGCAGAGTATTATATGATGCTACATTTCTAAATTCCTGCTGCAACATATTTTCTGGCTCTTCAAAAAAATATCCTGAATCGTCAAAAAACAGGTCTTCAATATTCTGATCCATGCTTTTCTCAGGATCGATCATCGACATATACTTGGGAATTCCACCTGTGATGCCATAACTTATAGCCTTGTCCTCAGGTCTGTAATCGGGGACAAACTCTGCTGACACATAGTAGTCAAATGGTCTTATATCCATCTGAGCCGTTCTTCTCCCAAACAGAGGACTTTTTGCGCTCAGAACCTCATCTTCCATCATTGAAATAGATGATCCACAGAGGATGAGCATGATATTCCGGTTGAGCCATTCTCTGTCGATCACTATCTGAAGGAAAGAAGAAATCCCACTTACTGTTTCAATAAGATACGGGTATTCATCTATCACTACAACCAGCTTCTCATCATTCGTTATCGTAGTAATATAGTGAAAAGCATCCATGTAATTGTCAAAACTAATGGCCACTCCATTTACTCCCTGATCGATCATGACCGCCTGTGTCAGCTCTGACAGATTTGTATCATCAAGTGATCTGGTGGCTGTAAAGAAAATATTTCTCTTTTTTTTAACGAACTCATTCAACAGCGTCGTCTTTCCAATTCTTCTTCGTCCATACATCACAACCATCTGAAATCCTGATTGCTCATAAATCTTTTGTAATGTGTCGAGTTCTTTATTTCGTCCAATTATTCCCATAACATATACCCACATTCAGCACATTCGTTTTTTTGCTAAGCCGTAACTTACTAAGTCGTAACTTACTAAGTTATAACTAAGTAAGTCATAAATCAGTATATCATTCTATAATAAAAATATCAATCGTTACTATTCACGGCAGGCTTCTGTGGGGGTTCACGACGGACGCACTTGTGCGGACGTTTGAATACCCACAGAAGCCTGCCTGTGAAGCAGGAACCTCCCCAGCAACCGCAGACTTTTAGCATCGAAGATGCGGCAAACGCGCGTAAGCGCGGTTGGTCTGCGGTCTGATTGGGGAGGTGCCGTGAATAGTAACTATCAATCTGATATAAAAGTCAAAATTCTAAAAAGTGGTTGCAAAATGAGTCATCATCCTGTATAATATCATTTGTTGTGACGAAATTTATCACGCAGGCTCTGATAGCACAGTTGGTAGTGCACTTCACTCGTAATGAAGGGGTCGTCCGTTCGAGTCGGATTCAGAGCTTCACAGCAAAGCCTTGAAACCAGAGGGTTTCAAGGCTTTTTGATTTTAGGTGTTTTATTTTATACGGCATTATATTAGTGGGTGTTGGTGCACACTCTTGTCAAAATATATGAAATTTTCAGCTGTGCGGGTGAAGGTAGAACTTGCCCGCTATTTTTTCAGTGCGGATGGCGTTGCAGAAGGCGTTTGGGTCTACCTGTTTTATCTTCTTGATCATCGAATCCTGCTCTGATGCACCGATAACGGAATAGACTATTTTTCTGTCGTTCTTCTCATGCGAGCCGATACCGTCGATTATCGTGCCGCCGTGATCAGTTTCGCTGTAGATCATCTCACAGATCTCATCAGGGATCTTCGTGATGATGAGCAGAGTTACCTGCTGGTAATTCCTGTACATCACGTGCTCGACCTGAGTCGTCGCGAACTGGAAAATGATCGAATACAGCGCCTTATCCCAGCCAAAAAGCAGGCCAGCTACTACGAGTATCACGACATTCATCCCGAGAATCGCATTGAACGAATCCCTACCGGTCTTCTGGGAAATGAAGATAGATATAAAATCAGTCCCGCCCGTAGTCGTATCATTTCTTAGACACATGGAGATGGCAAAACCGTTTATGATGCCGCCGAAGATGCTTATCAGAAGGGTATCATAGGTGATCACATAGCTTGGAAGCAGATCCGTAAGGACAGATGAGAGCGCTATCACAAGAAGTGAACTGCCGGTGAATTTTTTACCGATGAAGCGGAAGCCTATATAGACAGGGACAGCGTTTATAGCCAGGTTTAGCGGAGTATAAGGCACGCTCACATTTAAAAATTTGGCAAACGACCTCTGGATCAGAAGAGTAAGTCCCGTAGCTCCACCAGGAAAAAGCCCGCCCGTCGATACGAAGGTGTTGATATTTATAGCCATGATAAGCGATGCCGCTATGATAACTATCAGCTGTCTTATACTTTTCAATACGATTTTTTTATCCATGAGCCCTATTATAGCCGATGATAAGAATTTTTTCATTAAAAATCTGAGAGTTTACAATTACTGCGGCTTCGGGTTCACCGGTGCAGCACTCGCTACGATCTGCTGTCCTGCCCTCTCTATGGCGATCTGCCTTCGACTCTTATCGTGATACTCCTGATGTCTCACACGGCAAAATCCAGAGACTGACGGCTCTTGTCATAATGGTACACCCTGTCAGAGAGCACTTCATCAGGCTTTACGATCGAAGCGTTCACATCATCGAGCATCTCTTTCATCTCAGACGGACCAATGCCAATGCTCTGAGGCAGGAGCAGGACTTCGTGAACTGACGATGGGATCACATAAAAGCCCTCCCCTATCCTCTCCGCATAGTCCTGCATCACATGATCATAGAGCAGGCAGGCCGCACCATACTGTTTTTTCGAATTCGAAAGCACGTAGAAAGTATGGTACATGTCAGAATCGTTCGAAAGAGAAAGCACGTCCTCTATCGACTCGATCCTTGGTGGAAAAAGCCTCTGTGCAGTCCTGACGGAATCAGCATAGAGCGTCTCTACAGTGATGCCCCAGTCATCCATCTGGTCATCGCTTATCGAAAAAGATACCAGCTCATCGCCTTCGGCCTTTATCACATAGGTAAAAATGACCGCCAGGTCGAGATACGGAATAAACGCCCGCTTTCCGAGGCAGACTTCGTGTCCTTCATACCTGATAAGCCGTGGCACGATGTGATTCTTCGCGTTATTATAGTCTGCTATCTCATTAAAATCCAGAGAATCCTCGCTCGTGTAGCGGATAGAATCCTTTATGTTCTCCACTATCTCATCGAGTGAAGTGCCTTCTGAAAACTGCTGGTAAAAGTAACCGGGATAGAATACAGGAGATAGCCTCCTGTCTGGAATGGTGATAACACAGGCATCCTGACCCGTTCCTGAAATCCCCGGGCAGGAGAGGTCGCCTACGCTCAAACTGACGTCAGCCCCAAGCTCCTGTGTCAATGTGTCTATCAAATGTGTCTTAAAAACTTCGTATGTCATATGCCTCCTTTGCTGGAGGCAGAGGTCTGGGAAAAACCTGAACTGATTATAACACGAGGTCACAAAAAAATCTGTGATTTTTTTGTGACCTCGCTTTGTTTTATACTTCTTCAGCTATGTAGAGTCTTGACCCGAAATCTGTCATGACCCTTATTTTTTCATCGTAGCCTGTTCCGGTAAAGGCCGACGGCAGGTTAAGTCCCGCATTCATAAGAACTGAACCGGAAACTGTCTCATCGAGAACCTCACTCTTCAGCTTTACGAACTTTGCCACAGCACTCTCCACGACAGAGCCCGGCTTTACATGTACCGGAGCCATGGTATTGATCATGCTGCCAAAAGTGCGGACATCGATATTTATCGGGATGTTATACACGTGGTACTTTTTATCGGGATCCAGGCCTTTGAACTTCAGGTTCTCGTACCTGATGCCAGGCTTTATCTCCTTTACGAGCATCATTCCGACAGCCTGTGACTTATCCTTTGATACGGTAACCCACTTTACTGTGTTATCCTCGTCGTTTACCCGATAAAAATCACCGGTCTGAAGAGTATGTCTCAAGCGCTTGTAGAGGTCGTTGTACGACTTCAGCTCCTCGAACTCCTCAGATGATAGGTCGAGCGGATTTACCTCCATTCCGTAGCTCGTAAACGCAGCCACGTTAAATCTCGTGTTCATCGGAGTCCTTCTGAGCGTCTGATGGTTCGGGCAGGCACTTACATGGCCTGTCGCAGCCGAAAGTGGATAGCCCATCGAAAGCCCCTGCTGTATCGCAAGCCTTGAGATGGCGTCTGAGTTATCCGAGGCCCAGATCTGCGGGAAGTACGAGAGGATTCCCAGGTCGAACCTGTTTCCGCCTGACGCACAGCCCTCGAAAAGGATGTGCGGATATTTTTTCACCAGAGCATCCATTATCTGATAGAGGCCCAGAATGTAGCGGTGGAAAAGCTCTCCGTTGCTCTTCTCTTTGAGATACGGCGAGTACACATCAGAAAAGATCCTGTTATAGTCCCACTTGACGTAATCTATGGAAGCAGATGAAAAAATCCTGCTCATCGCGTCAATAGCGAACTCGACTACCTCCGGGTTCGACAGATCTAAGAACCTCTGGAAACGTCCCTCTGAATGGGACTTTCCCGGGATGTCAATGGCCCAGTCCGGATGCGCGCGGTAAAGGTCAGAATCGACATTTACCATCTCAGGCTCCACCCAGATACCGAACAGGAGTCCAAGCCCATGGATCCTGTCAGCTAAGTACGAGAGTCCGTGAGTCAGCTTCTTCAGATTCACATTCCAGTCACCTAAAGAGCTGTGGTCATCATCGCGTTTTCCGAACCAGCCGTCATCCATTACGAAAAGTTCGGCACCGAGCTCTTTACCCTTTTTCGCGAAAGAAAGTAGCTTCTTCTCGTTGATGTCAAAATACGAGGCTTCCCATGAGTTAAGCACTATCGGCCTGTCCTTGTGAGCCCACTCACCGCTTATAATATGGTCTCTTACAAAGTCCGACATGATGATGCTTAACGCCGAGTAGCCGTCCTCTGTAAACGCCATAACGGATTCAGGCGCTGAAAAACTCTCTCCCGGCTCCAGCCTGAAGTCGAAGTCTACCGGATTTATACCAGTCAGTATCCTGGTCTTTCCATAAGTATTCACCGAGATGCTCTCATAGTGGTTTCCGCTGTAGATCAGGTTGCTGCCAAGACATCTGCCATGGTCTTCTGTACATGACGGATCTGAGACGATCACATACGGATTTGCTCTCGATGAAGAAGAGCCGACCACAGATGATATCGTGTAGTTTCCTGCGCTTACAGTCACCTCGTGCATATTCATCTCACGGGTCCAGGCGCCTGTAAATGTAGTGACTTTATACCCGCTTCCGAAGACATCCAGCTGTCCGGAAAGGAGTCTCGTAAGTGTGACCGGCTCATCGGAGGCATTTTCAAACCTGGCACTCCGGGCTATCACATCTGAATCAGGGTAGACCGAATAGTAGATTTTTAACACATAGCCGTTATTTCTGTCAGTCAGAGTAAAGCAGAGTGTCTTAGCACTGTCCTCTTCTGCATCTGACTTCTCATGCGAAGAAGGAAGGCCCTCTATCGTATTTTTTCCATCGTCTATTTCTGTATCAGTCAACACGAAGTCAAGTGTCGTGCTCCCATCAGGTGCCACTGCCTCGACGAACGGTTCTCTGATATCTCCTTTTCCGTAGGTTCCGACCAAAAGCCTCACATCCTCAAGCGTATAAGGATTCTTGTCAGCGTTATAATCTATCGAATTACCTGGCGGAAACTCATTTTTTTCAGAGAGGCTTAAGGCCTCATCTGCCGAGTCCAGCCGGATAGACGACCCGTAGTAGGCTGTCTCTATCTGGCCGGTCGGAAGTGTCAGGAATACCAGAGTCGTGTGCGGCGTATCTAGCACGTAGGCTGTTCTGTCGCCTTTTAATTCTCTTATCATATGGTCACCCTTAGTAGTTAGCTTTCTTTAAGATGTCCTGAACTTTCTTCTCGTTATAGAAATGAAGGATGACAACACCTGCTGCACAGAAACCGACTGCTACGAAAGCTGCGATCCTGTAGCCACGGCCTGTAGCAAGTCCTATCGTTCCCAGAGAAGTGAACAGAAGGATGGCAAGTGACTGTCCGAGCTTCATTGAAAAAGTACGGGCTGCGAAGAACATTCCATCGTGATTCTCACCTGTTGTGATGGCATCTGACTTTGCGATATCGGCAACAATAGTCTGTGGAATAATGCCGAGGATAGCCATCGGGAAAGCTGCGCAGACAACGATGAGAATACCGCTTACTATGCCAGGCAGTCCGAACATTCCCGATAATCCTGTGATCAGGAATACGATGCACATACCGCAGAAGGCAAAGGTCACGAGCTTTTTCTTCTGGATATTTTTCATAAGTTTATTTACAGGTACATAGCAGATAACTGAAAGCAGAGTCATAGCGATGTATAGGATAGTCGAGTAGCTCTCCTGCAGTTGCATGAGCACTGTGACATAGTGCAGAAGTCCTGTCTGGAACATAGTGATACCGACCCAGTAGCAGATGTCGCTTCCTATGAATACTCCGAAGTTCTTATTAGAGAAGCACTTTACAAGTGATGAAAAAGCGGAACCCTCAGTAGGGACCGCATTTACATAATCAGGCTCTTTTATCGTAAGTGCCGGGATCAGGCAGCAGATGCAGGCGATCACAGCCATTACGATGAATACAAGTCTCATGGCCCAGACACGGCTTCCTACCATCGGTGTGATGGCACTCCAGATAGTCGGAGCCATGTAGCCCATAGCTGATCCGAAGATAAAGGTGAATGAGATAGCTGTCGAGATATCAGCAAGTGTCTTTTCATCTCTTGAAAGCTCAGCGATCAGAGCGTTGTATGGGGTGCAGTAGATAGTCATGAACAGATAAAACAGAAGCATCATGATAAGCACCCAGATGGCATTTATAACACCGTTTGTTCCGAGCTTTGAAGCCACTGGATTTCCAGCTGTCGGGCAGATGTACACCATTATCGTGATAAGAGCTAATGGAATGGCGGCCTTCTTCATAAACGGAATACGGCGGCCCTTAGGGTCCTTGCTCTTATCTGATAAGTTTCCGATCCACGGATCTGTTATCGCATCGAATACACGGCCTATCGCATAGATACCGCCGATGATAGTAAATATTCCAAGGATCACTCGTCCCTGAGGAATGAAGTAGATCATTCCCTCTTTTACCGACACATCATCAGGCTGATAGAATGACTCGATGAAGTTCGTAAGTATTGCACTCATCAGTGACCAGCCCAACTGTCCAATGGCAAAAAGCCAGATGACTTTCTTCGTGATGGGTTTTAATTGTTTGCTTTCCGACATTGTAACCTCCTTAGATTTCTTTTCCCATTGCCAGTTTTACACAGTTATACGCCCCGTCATATACTCCGATACTCTTATTTTTCTCTATAGAATCGCACATGCCTCCGATGATCCCCGGGTCTTTTATCATAAGGCCTATCATCTGGAGAACCTGCGGTATCTCCCTTATCTCATAGGTTCCATCTCCAAGCTCTGCCGAATGGATGGCTCCCCACATCTCATGCTTTCCTACTCTTCTGATGAAAAGCTTCGGCACTGGATAAAATGCGAGTTCCGAAGGCTTTGTGATAAGGCAGTCGCAGGCTCTCATCAAAAGATTCGTGATATAGACAGCTTCGAAGATATTTTTGTGGTAAAATGCGTGAACACCTGCCATATCTCCATCGAGCGAATCATCTGCAAAGCCAGCTGCTTCTCTGAAATTCTCGAAGTGCTCAGTCGACACATCCTTCAGTCCGTCGACCTTTGTCATAAGCTCGTCCCAGACATTCCGGTAATCTCCGACATTTACCATGACAGAAGCTCTGCCCTTCTTTACCGCCGGCATCAGGTACTTAAGTATCGCTTCAAAAATATCTGCCTGTGCTCCGGCTCCTCCGATAGTAAGTAAGAACCTTACCGGTTTCTTTCCGTTCAGGCGGTCCATTCTCCTCTTGCAGTCCGCTTCGATATTTCTGACCAGCTCATCGTCGATGTAGTGGCCTGTGTAGTAGATCTGATCACCTGGTATAGGATTTAAGACCTTTTTTCCATAGAAGCCGTTAAGGACTCTGTATCCCAAGTATGAATTGTGGGTCTGTACTGTGTGGATGGCTCCTTCTGCCAGGTGCAGTGCCATCGGCCAGTTATCAGGGATGGCTTCGATGACTCTCTTAATACCGCCGTCAAGAGCCGACTGTGCCGGCCAGGCGTGAGTAGCGATCACCGGAATCTCCTTCGGGATATCCTGATATACAGGTGCCATCAGCTTAGAAGTCTCGAGATCTGACGCGTTATAAGTCAGTTTCTTAAAGCCGGTGTAGTTTATCGGCTCCCAAACGAGTTTATTAAAAATAGGATTCTTCGAAAGTCTCGATCCCAGTGAATACAGGTCATTCTGCTTTGAGATGATCTTCGTCGCAGCCGTCTTCGGAAATGAGTTAAGGTCCAGCCAGTACGGAGTGTAACCCATCGATCTGGCGGCAGAAGCCATAGCCATCGAGATACGGTAATGTCCAAAGCCCATGCGGATATTCGATACGACTATGCCCTTTTCAGTGTCGAACCCTGCTTCATTCCCGCCCTCCATACGTAGGTCCATTATCCCCAGATAATCGTAGAGCGAGGTATTTTTTCTGATACGGATATGATAGTCCACATCCTTATCATCCGGGCAGCTCTTTCTGTAACCCTTCGCAGCCTTAAGTGAAGCCTTCGCCTCGTGTTTAGTCAGTCTGTTTCCAAAAATCTCTTCCAATTTTTTGTCTCCTTAAGCAGTGATCCCCTCGATAAGCATATCTGTCAAACCCTTAAGAGCGTCATTATAATGGATCTTCAGCCTCGTCAGCTCATCCGAAGAGAGGAACTTCTCTATCGAAGCGTTGTACACGAGCCTGAAGAACTCTTTGTTCACATTCTTAAAAGTGCCGTCTTCCATTCCCTGGTCTATCAGCGCAAAAGTCGTGTCCCAGTCTGACTCGAGTCTCTCACCGATCCTCCTGTAAACAGCCGGGTACTTGTCTTTAAAAGTATAGATGGACGGGAAATCCACTCCCGAAAAATTCTCCGGCATTACGGAGAGCACTCCTCTCAGCTTCTCCTTTACGGAAAGGCTGTCATCACAGAGAATCTCCTGTTCTCTCTCTTTTATCGTATCGAAAAAAAAGTCGACTTCCTCTAAAAACAGATGCTTCTTATCTCTGAAAACCGTGTAAATGGTCTTCTTGCTTCTCGACATCTCCTTCGCGAGGTCGTCCATCGTAAACCTCATTCCCTTTTTCTTGTAGACTGCCATTGTAGCTTCAAGGATTTCTTCTCTTAACATAAAGACCTCCGGTAAACTGGTTCCGGCTCCTTAAGGAAACCGGAAACTGAATTCATTTGTTTTGGTTTCCTTAATGATAACAAAAAATCCCCGAATTGTCATCGGGGAATTTTTCACAAAAATATATGTGCGTTTTTGTGCACTTTTACTAAAAAATGGGGGCAGGTCGATAAGCCGGGTTATGTCGTTGCATGGCCATCTATCCAGGACTTGCGTTGCCGCAAGCCTCAAGCGACCTACCTGGAACAGACGGGCAGCCTTACGTTCCTTTGCGGTCTTGCTTCGGATGGGGTTTACATGGCTCCTGGCGTTACCGTCAGGACGGTGGTCTCTTGAACCGCCTTTCCACCCTTACCTGTCAAAGACAGGCGGTATATCTCTGTTGCACTGGCCCTGGAGTTACCTCCGCCGGCCGTTAGCCGGCATCCTGCCCTGTGAAGCCCGGACTTTCCTCCCGCACAGCCTTTCGGCTCTAGTGCCGGCGGCCACGTGACCTACCTCCGAGTGGGTATTCTACTACTTTTCAGACATTAAAGCAACTGCCTCCGATAAATTCACGGATAAGCGAGGTGTTTGCTATGTCCTCAGTCGGCATCGGAAGGAAGTAATCTAACAGCTTAAGAAGTCTCTTTGCCTCTGAATACTGCGGGCTGTCAGGCTTTATAGCGTAGAGCTGCGGCTGCGCGTAGAGCTTCAGCACTGCCATCTCATAGATAAGTGCTGAGTTAAACATCGCGTCTGCCGATTCCTGGAACGGGAAGATATTTTTCTTCTCGCCACGGTGAACTGAGTCCCACATGGCTATGGTCTCCTCTGCTGTCGTCCCGCGTGTCCGCGCGTCACGGACTATTCGTCTTATAAGACGGCCGTCAGTAGTTGAAAGCGGGTTGTGCTCATCTATCGAGAGCTGTGTCAGAGCCGAGATGTAGATCTTGTACTTTGACTCCTTCGGCAGGGTGTAGCTTAAAGCGTCGTTCAGACCGTGGATTCCTTCGAGGACTAAGACGTCATTTTTGCCAAGCTGCATAGGAATGCCCTCAGCCGAGCGCTTTCCTACAGTAAAATCAAAAATCGGAAGAGTGACCTTTTCTCCATTCAGAAGTCTTGTCATGTCTGAGTTAAACAGCTCTATGTCAAGACCCTCGAGAGCCTCGAAGTCCTTCTGGCCGTTCTCGTCGAGAGGCATCTGGTCACGGTTCAGATAGTAGTTATCGAGAGAAACCGCATGTGGTGTCAGCCCTCTGGCGCGCAGCTGGATTGAGAGTCTCTTCGAAAAAGTGGTCTTTCCCGAAGATGAAGGCCCGGCTATCATGATAAACTTCCTGCTCCTGTCAGAAGCTATCTCCCTTGCCAGGGAGCCTATCCTCTCCTCCATGAAGGCCTCCTGCATCAGGATGATCTCCTTAGTCCTGCCGGCAGAAATGGCGTCATTTAAAGCTCCGACTGTGTCTATATCCATGGCGCTGGCCCATTCACGGGTACGCTTCAGGATAGAAAACAGCTTCTTCGGAGGATCAAACTCGGCTATCTTCCCGTCCTTTCCAGGGAACTGCAGCACAAAGCCGTCATCGAAAGGTACTAAGTCAAAGGTCTTTATGTATCTCGTCGACGGGACCATATACCCGTAAAAATAGTCGTGAACCCCGTCTATCTCGTAGATATTTGTGCTTGAATTAGCCCTGTAGTGCAGGAGCTTCTCCTTATCCGGCATTCCAGCCTCTGCAAAGAGTTCAGCGGCATCAGATGTCGGATAGATGCTCTTCGTGATAGGAAGGTCGAGCTCGACCAACTGCTTCATTCTCTTTTTCAGGTCGGAAAGCAGCTTTTTCGTGACTTTCTTTCCCTTTCCAAGGGTACAGTAATATCCGTCTCCGAGTGAGAACTGGACGAACACGGATGCCTTCTCATCCGGGCATATATCGTGAAGGGCCTTATGCATCAGAAAGACAGCGCTTCTCCTGTATGCACGCTCACCGTCTTTATTTTTTACAGAGAGAAATCTGATGTCTCCGTCATTTTTTACCTGGTGGGTCAGCTCAGTCAGCTTGCCATTGTAGACAGCAAGGACCATTTCGTCATTTTTTTCAGCGTAGACCTTCTTTGCCAGGTCTACTAAGGTCTGTCCGTAAGGAACCTGCCTCGGCTCCTCTTCGCCGTCAATCCTTATCGTGGTAAATTCCTGCAATTATATCCGCCTCCTTTTGAAGTTCTTCTTTCCTTTTATTCTCACCGGAGATCCCGGCGATTATGCCTTCTATAGCCGCCTGCCTCTTTTTCAGGTGATCCATCAGAGTCTTGTCCCTGTGCTCTATCAGATACGGTCCGTATTTAAGCCCGAAATCCCCGTACTTGTCCCAGAGCGTCAGATCTCCGCCAGGGCGCACCTTCATAAACTCATAGTACTTCCCGGCATCTGTCACAGCCCTCTCTTCTAAAAGAGAAAAAACATGATCCCTCAGGTAGCTTCTTACTTTAAAAATGTCTGACTGAGGCGACAGGATAAGCTCCCTGGCACTCTTCGCCTTTTCTATGCTCTGCTCCAGGATGGAGATGACAAGCGAGCCTCCCATGCCGCAGATCACTATCGAATCCACCGGAGAGTCAAGCCCTTTGAGACCGTCTGAGAGATGTGGATGTATCTTTTCAGAAAGTCCTGCTGCTGTGATGTGCTCCTTTGCCTTCTCAAGAGGGCCTTCATTTACATCGCAGGCGAAGGCTTCCGGTGACTTACCTGAGGAAACTAAGGCTATAGATAAAAAAGCGTGATCGCAGCCCACGTCTGCGACCACGCTTCCCTCAGTAACCATATCGTAAGCGGCTTTAAGCCGCTCTGATAACTTCACGCTCATTACTCGAGATAATCCTTGAGCTTTTTGCTCCTGCTTGGATGACGCAGCTTACGGAGCGCCTTGGCTTCAATCTGTCTGATACGCTCACGGGTGACGTTGAACTCTTTACCTACTTCCTCGAGAGTACGGCTTCTTCCGTCCTCGAGACCGAATCTCAGGATAAGGACCTTTTTCTCACGCGGAGTCAGGGTATCGAGGACGTCGTTCAGCTGCTCCTTTAACAGGGTGAATGTAGCTGCATCGGCAGGAACCGGGACATTATCATCCTGGATGAAGTCTCCTAAGTGTGAGTCTTCCTCCTCACCGATAGGAGTCTCAAGTGATACTGGCTCCTGGCTGATCTTCAGGATCTCACGGACTCTGTCGACCGGCATATCCATTTCCTTGGCAATCTCCTCCGGAGTCGGCTCACGGCCTAACTCCTGGAGCAGCTGGCGGGATACACGGATCAGTTTGTTGATCGTCTCTACCATATGAACCGGGATACGGATAGTACGTGCCTGATCGGCAATGGCTCTCGTGATAGCCTGTCTGATCCACCAGGTAGCGTAGGTCGAGAACTTGTAGCCCTTCTTATAGTCGAACTTCTCGACGGCCTTTATAAGACCAAGGTTTCCTTCCTGGATCAGGTCGAGGAAAAGCATTCCTCTTCCGACGTATCTCTTTGCGATGGAAACCACGAGACGAAGGTTCGCCTCGGCGAGCTTTTTCTTTGCAGCTGTCTTTTCGGCTGGAGTGCCGTTTTCCATCTGCTTTGCTAAGGTTATCTCCTGGTCTGCTGTAAGGAGCGGTACTTTACCGATCTCCTTTAAGTACATGCGGACTGGGTCTTCAAGCGAAACACCATCCGGAACTGACAGGTCGATATTCTCTAAGTCTACATCGTCCTCTTCAGACGGAACGAAATCATCCGGCTCCGGAACATCATCTATGTCAGTATTATCATCAGTACGCAACACTTCGATGCTGTTATTCTCCAGGAAATCGAGTATTTTATCAAACTGCTTGTCGTTTAACTTCAGCTCCTCGAAAAAATCCTTTATCTCTTTTAACTCAAGGACGTTCTTTTTCTTCTTTGCAAGCTCAAGGATTTCCTGGAGTTTCTTGGTAAAAAGAGCTTCCCTTTCAGCATTTGACATCTCTTTTCCGGTGTCTTTTTTCTTTGAAGCGGATGTCTTCTTTGTGGTTGAAGTCTTCTTCGTGGTCGAAGTGCTCTTTGTAGCAGCCTTCTTTGTCGTAGAAGTCTTTGTGGTACTCTTTTTTTCAGCCATAAAAATCCTCCTTATGCGTTCGGAATACGCAGCTTACTTATTTCCGAAAGTGATCCTTTCTTCTCGCGTATCAGGTCAAACCGGGCCACATCTGTCGCTTCAAGCGCATTCATCCGCTCATCATATGCCTTTGCCACGACTCTCGAAAGAGTCTGGACAAAAGCGGTGCCTCTTTCATCCTTCGGAGTCGCCTGAAGGTCTCTCACGTATTCGTGAAAGATGCGTGACACTTCGTTCTGATCCTCTACCTCATCAAAAGAATCTATGATAGAAGCAGGATTCATGATCCCGCTTTTTTCCATTTGTCCGTACATACCCTCGGCTGTACGTCTCAGTACTCCCTCCTCAAAATCAGACGGCTTTAGGTATTTAGAAACCGTCCCGAACAGATCCGGTCTGTAGGAAAGCCACGACAGTAGGAGCCTCTGGTTCTTGTCAGTCGTCCTGACCTTCGTATCTGCAGACACTGTCTGTGCCTGGCTCCTGTCAGGTGCCTTATGCCCCATCATCCCTGACTTTCTCGCCTCGCCTGCTGCAAGCTCCTTTACAAGCTGCTTCATAGCAGAGACAGGTATATCAAAAGCCCTGCAGACAGCGTCGATATAGTTATCCCTTTCGAGCTGTTCCTTGAAACCTAAGAGCTTCTTCGCGGTTTCCCGCTGGAACTCTGTACGCTTGCCTGGATCCGTCATATCGTACTGTGTCTGGAGCTGTCTTATCTCGAAGATAAAAAAATTCTCCGCGTCGTCTATACGCTTCTGATATTCTTCCGGTCCTAAGCCTTTAAGGAACTCATCCGGATCCTTGTACGGGTCCATGTGGATGATGCGCGGTATAATGCCGCGGCTTCTTAGCATCGGTATAGCACGGAGCGCTGCTTTGACTCCGGCTCCGTCACTGTCGTATGACAGGTACACATCCCTCGTAAAACGGCTTATCACGTCCACCTGACCCGGTGTAAGCGAAGTGCCGAGGGAGGCGACCGCACAGTCAAAGCCGCCCTGGTGGAGCGCTATGACATCCATGTATCCTTCACAGAGGATAAAGTAGCCTCTTCTCGACCTTCTCGCAAGAAAAAGTCCGTAAAGCGTATGACTCTTGTCAAAGATGTCAGTCTCCGGGGAGTTTAAGTACTTAGGCTTGCCGTCTCCCATTACCCTGCCGCCGAATCCTATAACTCTCGAATACTGGTCCATGATAGGGAACATCGCACGGTTGAAGAATTTGTCCCGGACTCCTCTCTCATCAAAAGTAAAAAGACCACTGTCTTTAAGTATATCGTCCGGATAGCCTTTTTTCTTAAGGTGTCTGTACAGATCATCTGAAAAAGCGTCAGAGTAACCGAGGCCGAAGTTCCTCATCGTCTGATCTGACAGCTCTCTATTCCTGAAATAGTCGAGACAGGCCTTTCCATGGTCACTGTGGAGCAGCGCGTAGTAATAATACGCAGCTTCCTTCTGGACAGCCAGGAGCTTGTCCCGCCTCTCTTTTTTCTTCTTCTGTTCAGGCGAATAGTCAGTTTCCTTTAAGGTGATGCCTGCTCTCTCAGCAAGCGCTCTGACAGCCTCCGGAAACGACATATGCAGGTAGTTCTCGTAAAACTGATAGACAGTCCCGCTCGCGCCACAGCCGAAGCAGTGATACATCTGCCTGTCCGGATTCACCGAAAAAGACGGGCTTTTTTCACTGTGAAACGGGCAGAGACCGAAGTAATTCGCACCGCTCCTCTTCAGCGGAACGTACTCGCCTATGACTTCTACGATGTCATTCGCGCGCCTGACTTCTTCTAAAGTATTCTCGTCGTAATGGCTCAATACCCGTCCACCTCCCAGGCTTTCGGTATGAAAAATTCCGAAAACTTCGTCCTGCAGTAGCTGTCTGTCATTCCGGCTATATAGTCGCAGATGATCCTCTCCTGCGTATCTCCGTCCCTGCCTATGGTCTTATAGTACTTCTCCGGAAGCGTTTCCGGATTCTCATCGTAGTACTCAAAGAGCATCCTGACCATCCGCTTGGCCTTGACTTCCTCGCCCTTGGCCTTCGGGTTTTTATATACGTTCTTAAACAGAAAGGCTCTTAAGTCCCTGGCAGCCTGGAGAACCTCATCTGACATCCTGATGTTCGGAGAGTCGAGGCTTGTCATGATGACATCGTGGATCATCGTGTTTAGCCTCTCCTTTGCGTTCATGCCGAGAGTCTTTCTGATCTCCATCGGGATATCTTCCTCAGTGATGATCTCACCTCTTATGGCATCATCGACATCCGCGTAGATGTAGGCTATCTTATCAGAGAGCCTTACGACTGCTCCTTCCGGAGTATTCGGGTGTCCCTCTGTCTGGTGATTTCTGATCCCGTCACGTACTTCCCAGGTCAGGTTTAAGCCCTTTCCGTCTTTCTCGAGCTTCTCTACTATACGGACCGACTGCTCGGAATGGGAAAAGCCGTCCTTAGTGACTGAGTTCAGCACATCCTCTCCTGCATGTCCGAAAGGCGTATGCCCCAGATCATGGCCCAAAGCTATAGCCTCTATCAGGTCTTCATTCAGTCTCAGAGCCTTTCCGATGGTCCTGGCATTCTGTGACACCTCGAGAGTATGTGACATGCGTGTTCTGTAATGATCTCCCATCGGGTACAGAAAGACCTGAGTCTTATTCATAAGCCTTCTGAAAGCCTTGCAGTGGAGTATCCTGTCCCTGTCCCTCTGAAAAAGCGGCCTGATATCGCACTGCTCCTCTTCTCTCTCCCTTCCCCTGGAATTCACGTCGAATGTAGCATACGGAGAAAGTACTTCCTTCTCCATCTGTTCCATCCTCTCTCGTATCAGCATACAAAAACACCCCTTCCGTTGTCTGAAAGCAAATCAAAGGAAAATAAGACAACAAAGGAGCGGATTATCTGTAAAAAATAACCGCTCCTTTCCTTATAGAAGTAATGCAGGAAAAGGGACTTGAACCCTCACGACTGCAATAGCCACAAGCACCTGAAGCTTGCGCGTCTGCCAATTCCGCCATTCCTGCGCTCTAGTCCGTTCGCACGGATATATAAACTATACTCTTTTTACATACCTGTGTCAAGGACTTTTTTCAAAAAATCACCAGGATATCCAGGTGAGCCCAGAGACGAAATCACCCGGAGCCATCGACTGGTCCCGGGTGATTTGCTCTGCGTGCGGAAGAAGGGACTTGAACCCTCACGATATTGCTATCACAAGATCCTTAGTCTTGCTCGTCTGCCAGTTCCGACACTTCCGCAGCTCTCTTTATGATGTCATCGCTTTGTCTCTCTCGCGACGACTTGATTATAATATCAAAAAGGTAGTTGAATGTCAACCCCTTTTTTCAATTATTTTGATTTTTTTTGTTACTATTCACGGCAGGCTTCTGTGGGGGTTCACGACGGACGCACTTGTGCGGACGTTTGAATACCCACAGAAGCCAGCCTGTGAAGCAGGAACCTCCCCAGCAACCGCAGACTTTTAGCATCGAAGATGCGGCAAACGCGCGTAAGCGCGGTTGGTCTGCGGTCTGATTGGGGAGGTGCCGTGAATAGTAACTTCAAAAGAGAAAGTTCGGGCTTACAGCCACCGCTTTTCGAACTCATCCTGAGGCAGAGGCTTGTCGTAGAGGAAGCCCTGGATCATGTCTACGTCCATGCCTTTCAGTACATCCTGCTGTCTGTCCCGCTCGACGCCTTCTACCACGACATTCAGGTTCACGGCATCGGCAAGCTGCGACACAGAGCGCACGAAAGCATCTGAGTAGTCATCCTTGTCGATGTCATCCACGAAACACTTGTCTATCTTCAGCTCGTCAAACGGCAGATCCTTCATGTGTGAAAGTGATGAATAGCCTGTACCGAAATCGTCAAGAGCCAGACGGACTCCGAGGTCGTGTATCTTTTCCAGGACTTCTTTCATCCTGTCCATGTCGTTTATAGCCATGCCCTCGGTCACCTCAAGGACGAGATTGTCAGGGTTGATACCAGTCACTTTTATGGCGTTGGCTATGACATTTATGATGTCCTTCTGCAGGAGCTGGAGCACCGAAAGGTTCACGTTCACCCTGTATTCAGGATGGCCGAACTCGTTCCAGTGACGGCAGCGGCGGCAGGCCTCTAAGAGCACGTGCTCTCCGATAGGTATGATAAGACCCAGATACTCAGCCAGCGGGATGAACTTATCCGGCGGCATGAAGCCCAGCTTATGGGAATCCCACCTGACCAGTGCCTCAGCGCCACAGCATCTGCTCTCTCCGCTCGTGATATCGACCACAGGCTGATAGTATACCAGGAACTCCTTGCAGTCATCAGCCACAGCCTCACGCAGAGCCTTCTCGATATTCAGCCGGTCTGGCGGCATTTTTACCTCGATGTCGGTGAAGACATCTATCTGGTTCTTTCCCCTTGACTTCGCCTGATGAAGGGCAAAGTCCACCCTTGAGATCAGATCATCCTCGTTATCGCCATCCTGAGGAAAATTCACGACGCCCATTCCGGCGGTACAATAATAGTCATTTCCGTCAAGCGAGAAAGGTTTCTCGAAACGGCTCTGGATCTGCAGGGCCATTTTTTTGGCATTCTCATAGCCTGAATATGGTATCAGGATGGCAAACTGATCGCCTCCGATACGGTAACACTGGGCATCTTTTTTTACAAGCTCCTGGATGGACCAGGCTGCTTTCTTCAGGAATTTATCGGCAAGCACATGACCCAGTCCGTCATTTAACACATTGAAATCATCGAGGTCTAAGAGGATAAGGGTGCCCTGCCCGCTTCCTCTCTTAGCATCATTTATCGCGGTCTCAAAATCCAGATGGAAACGGTGTCTGTTATAAAGTCCGGTCAGATCATCGATATCCGCTGATTCCTTGAGCTTTTTCTGATACTGCTTCTGCTTCGTGATATCTGTGATCATAACGACTAAGACCTTTATTCCGCCACGCTGTCTGGCACGGGTCATATTGACCTGGAAGGCGTCTCCAGTGCCTGAAGCTGAAAACTCTCCGGTCATTTTTTCTTCGTCCTCAGCAGGGCCAGGTATCAGGAACTGCCTGCTGAAAAGTTCTTCGTTCAACGGATCTGCAAAGAGCAGCTCCGCCAGGCTGTTCTTATACAGCGGTTCCTTCGTCTCAGCATTATAGACTGCCACTGCTGAAGCCGAGTTCTCGAACACAGTCTTTACGAAATCGTCGATCTCTGTAAGCGCAGTGTAGTACTCGCTGAAATCGAATTTTGCCCGGAGAATGGCACCCGCCTGACGCACAAAGCTGATCTCATCGCTCTGCCAGGTCTTGTCCCCGCCTGTCTTCAGGAAGCACAGGTACAGGTCGCCTTCCTTTTCCCCGATCGGGATGAAGATCCCGGCCTTTATGCCGCATTTTTCAAAAAAGTCCTTAAATTCTTTTGAAATAATAGAATCCGATGAAATCGTGTAAGTCTTCCCGTCCATGAACGGAAGCTCTTTTTTCTCCATCCCGTTCAGGCTGACATCAGAAGCCGAATCTCCCGGTCTGAACTGCTTTAAAGTCTTCACCCTGCCGTTCTCAGCCTTTATGATCACAGCCAGATCAAAATCCACGCAGAGTGCAGACTGCTTTACTATATCATCTGCAGCATCGTCAAACGGCACCTTGAAACTGATGTCGTCGATAAGCATTGACAGATATCTGAAAAGCCTCTTTGAATGTTCGAGACTCGAAATGTCCTCTTCATTTTTACGGACCTGCTCCGTCCTAACGGACAGTTCGCTAGTCAGGCTGCAGTACATAGTAAGACTGTCTGAGACAGCCCTTGTCTGCCTGTCAAAAAGTGCATCGTCAGTACTTCCCGTAAACAGAAAGAGCACCAGCCGCACTTTTCCCGCAGAATCCCTGACAGCAAGAGCCCTGTATTTTCCAGGACCGTTCGAAGATATGTCGTTTACATCTGACACATCATAATCTGTAAATGAGGCCGCTATGTCCTTCAGCCGGTCAACGCCGAGCTCATCCTTTATGCTCTTCTCCTCCTCGGGGCTGACGAAATACTCAAACACTTTCTTCCCGTCACGTCCCAGGATACAGGCAGAGATTTTTTCTATAGAAAGAAATTCTCTTAGTATATTATAAAAATCACTGTTACTATCTGACATATTACTTCTTCACTTCCAGAATAAAAATACTTCTCTTATCGTCAAACGGTATCTCTTTTAAAAATTCGATCCGTCCTTCTTTTCTGACCATGGCTTTCATCTCGTTCCCCTCAGCAGTCAGGTAAAACGCCCTCCCGCCGCTTCTCAGTACGCTTACGGTAGTCTTTGCGAGCTTCTCGAAAAATTCAGTCCGGTCACTGTCTGTCTTCTCAAAGAGGTCCGGAAGCTCCGAGATGATCTCATCAAAAGGCTCCTGTGTATCAAAGGTAAAAGCCGACCTGTGAACGTAATTTACAGTCCTGCCTTTGAGCTCGCTGTTCTTGCGACCCGCCCCAACTGCAGCTTCATTCGTATCGCAGGCGAACATGGCCTTTGTGCGGAGTGCTTCGTCCCTTTCGAGCAGTAAGGAACCATTTCCGGCGAACAGGTCTATTACCCTCGCGTAAGAACTCAGATAATCGCTTATCAGCGCGTTCATAACAGCTGCCTTTACCGGCTGCATCGAAGTGGACAAACGGTTACAGTCATAAGCAAAGCGCTGATCCTCCGCCAGTGGTTTCAGGAAAAGCACATAGCCTCCCGACTTTTTCTTATAAAAATGTAATTCCGCGTCATAAGGGGCTTCATTCACCAGATCTCCGCCGGACATTCTAATAAGCTCTCCCGTGAACCGTTTCGCCTGCTTCAGGCTCCGGTCTCCCTTTTCATGTATATGCACCCGGACAGAAACGCTAGTATTATAAGCTTTCCTTATAAATGATGCAAGTGCCGATTTTCTGATCTCATCTCTTATTTTTTCAGCCTCAAGAGTAAAATCTCCGGAGATCAGATACTTCAGATGATCGTAGATCCTCAGGTCTCTTACCTTGTCGATATCTCCAGGCCAGAGAAGAACCCCGATCTGCGAAAACCCTTTCGTAATACCTCGCTCGTTCAGAGCCTTTTTAAGCGGTTCATAGAAACCTTTGACCGGCACCATCAGAACCGGCACTCCAGACGGTTCTTTAAATACTGCTGAACTTTCCTTATGACTTCCCAGAAGCTGTGTCAGAACCTTCCTCTCCGCGAGAATATGCTTCATATCAGACTCCGGAAAATCCGTCCCATCTATCTGCTCAAGTCTTTGATTTAGTACAATCCTTTCCTCGTCAGACAGTTCTGCCCCGCCTTCTGCCAGTGCCTTGAGATAGCTCTCCCTGACAAATAGCGTTGTCTCGTTCTGATATGCTTCGAGCAGAGCATTTTTCTCTTCACCTGCTAGTCCCAGGTCTCCTATCAGAAGTGCCGCCGACTTCCTGGCCTTCGCATCGTCAGCACCAAGGCTTTCGACGAGAGCCTTTATAGCCTCTCCGTCTTCTTTAAAAAATGCTTTAAACTCTTTATTTTCCTTAAGTCCGGCGCGAAGACCCGAGAGCGTCTGGCGCAGATTCTTCTTACTTTTCAGATTATCCAGTAGTATTTCTAAATTTTCCATAATGATATTTTAACTTAAACTAAACCAAAAATCATCATTTTCATATATAGCCCATACGTTTTGGTAAAGTTGCACAAATTTGGTACATCATTTTTGTGAAATTTGTCGGTTTGACCATTGCAAAAATGGTGATTCCGGACTATACTATAAGAGACTTAAGGAATGAACCCCCTTCAATGATTCCTTAAATCATTTCCCCTTTTATATTTTTATAACCCCCCTTTTTGAAAGCATCCTTCCCCGGGATGCTTCCTTTTTTGTATAAAAAAGAGCGGCTGCAATTCGCCGCTCACAGGATAGATACATCTCTGTCTGAATGAAATGCAAAAGAATATCCCTTTAATGGAGTATCCCAATTTTTATATTAGTTCTTAAACGAATGTATCGGCGCTGGGATGCGGCCCTTGCGGTTTACGAAGCCCTGGCAGTCGAACTGGTTTACAGGCATGATAGGCGCGTGACCCAGGAGACCGCCGAATTCGACAGTATCGCCGACTGATTTGCCGATAACAGGGATCAGGCGGACAGCTGTAGTCTTCTGGTTTACCATTCCGATGGCCATCTCATCTGCGATGATACCGGAGATGGTCGTAGCCTTTGTGTCACCAGGAATAGCGATCATATCAAGGCCGACTGAGCAGACACAGGTCATGGCCTCGAGCTTCTCTATAGTAAGGGCTCCGGCCTCTACTGAGTCGATCATTCCCTGATCCTCGGATACAGGAATGAAGGCTCCCGAAAGTCCGCCGACATACGATGAAGCCATGATACCGCCCTTCTTTACCTGATCATTTAGGAGCGCAAGAGCTGCTGTAGTTCCAGGAGCACCTGCTTTTTCTACTCCGATCTCCTCGAGGATATCAGCTACAGAATCTCCTATGGCAGGTGTTGGCGCCAGTGAGAGGTCGATGATGCCGAAAGGTATATGAAGCATTCTGCTTGCCTCTTTTGCAACAGCCTGACCTACTCTCGTAATCTTAAACGCGGTCTTTTTTATAGTCTCGCATAGGACTTCAAATGACTCGCCTCTTACTTGAGAAAGCGCTGTCTTTACTACTCCAGGTCCTGATACACCGACATTTATTATAGCATCAGCCTCTGAAACTCCGTGGAAAGCACCGGCCATGAACGGGTTGTCGTCCGGAGCGTTGCAGAAGATAACGAGCTTCGCGCAGCCCAGTGAATCATTCTCTTTAGTAGCCAGAGCGGTGTCTTTTACTATCTGACCCAGGAGACGGACAGCGTCCATATTTATCCCAGTCTTGGTAGAACCGACATTGACCGACGAGCAGACAAAATCAGTCGAAGCCATTGCTTCAGGGATCGACTCTATCAGCATCTGATCCTGGGTAGTCATACCCTTGCTTACTATAGCTGAATATCCGCCGAGGAAATTCACGCCGACAGTCTTTGCAGCCTTATCGAGGGTCTTTGCTATAGTCACATAGTCCTTAGGACTGTGGCAGGCGGCAGCTCCGATCATCGCGATAGGAGTTACAGAAATACGCTTGTGAACGATCGGGATACCGAATTCCTTCTCTATTTTTTCGCCGGTAGCCACGAGGTCTTTTGCGACAGTCGTAATCTTCTTATATATTTTTTCATTCAGTTTGTCGAGATCAGAATCCATACAGTCAAAAAGGCTGATCCCGATGGTTATAGTCCTTACGTCAAGGTTCTCGTCAGAGACCATGCGGTTGGTCTCTTCGACTTCGAGTATATTTATCATTTTCGCTCCTGGATTTAGATTCTGTGCATCATTTCAAAAATTTCTTCCTTCTGACAGTGGATATCGACTCCGATCTCCTTTCCGATGTCAGCAAGACCCTTCTGGATGTCTCCGAATGACTCATCGGCAGCGCTCGTGTCCACGATCATCATCATAGTGAAAAATCCGTCGAGGATAGTCTGCGAGATGTCAAGGACATTAGCCTTGTGCTCTGAAAGGTAGGTACATACCTTTGCGATGATGCCGACAGCATCTTTTCCAACTACACTGATAATGGTGCGGTTTTTACTTTCCATTTTTGTTCCTTTCTTTTTCCAACTAATGGCTTTACACTACAACCTTCTCCGAGACTTCATGTCTCGAAGCCACTGTTATATTAAAATCCTTACCTTTATAAGGGTTTTCTCCTTCTGTAACCTCGTCTCTTACCGTCTCAAGAGCGAGCCTGCCGTAATTATTCTCAGCGGACAGATGTCCTAAAAATACATGCTCCATATGGTCGTTAAGTATTTTTCCAAGGAGCTGGCCCGAGAGGTTATTGGACAGGTGTCCGTAATCGCTTAAGATACGGCGCTTCAGCTGATACGGATAAGGGCCTACCTCGAGCATATTTACATCATGGTTTGCCTCGAGTAAAACTGCGGACAGCTCACGGACATTGTCTATGATGTAGTTGTCGTATTTTCCTAAGTCAGTTATGACTCCGACCTTTTTTCCCTTGTATCGGTCCTTTATGATGTAGGCTACCGGATCAGCCGCATCATGCGAGATGTGTATCGGCTTTACGTCAAGGCATCCGAGCTGGAAAGTCTCATCTGGCTTTACCACGTGAAAAAGTCCTTTGTCTACTTTTCCGATACGGCCGTCCTTTAATATGGCCTTTATCGTGCCTTCGGTCGAATAGACCGGAAGCCCGTATCTTCTCATCACGACTCCGAGCCCCGACACATGGTCGATGTGCTCGTGAGTCACGAGGATTCCCGCCATATCCTTTGTGGTCAGGTCGTAGGTGTTCATGCCTGCTTCGATTTTTTTACCGGATATGCCGGCATCTATCATCACGTGCGTGTCGTCGTTTCCTGCACAGATGCAGTTTCCGCTCGACCCGCTCGCGATAGAAAACATCTCCATCATTCGAAATCAATCCTTAGTTCATCGCCATCCTGGATGGCATCGGCATAGCCGCATCTGACTCCGTTCCGCTTGGCGACTACAGTTCTTCCGTTCGCCTGGTTCACATCGAAGTTCACCTTTGCTAAGACATCTGCAAAAATATAGTCGTCCCTTCCGCTCAGGTTCACCTTCTCGTCATTAAATGTCACATAGATGACGTTCTTAGGAATTCCCATCTCATCCGATGCTTCCTCTGTAAGAGGTGTAGCCGGCCTGTCCGGAGTATTCGTAAGTGAACTCTGATCAGAAGTGAGCTCACTGTAGACTTTTTCGGTCTCCTCTTCTTCTGGCTCATCGTCTTTTTCAGGCACATCGGAAAGGTCAGTGTAGCCGTCTATATCCTCCGGCTTATACACTGCCTGCTCGTGTCCCAGGCCGGTCACCGTCCAGTCGATCGTGAAGTTCTCGTAGATCAGCGTGTTCATATCGGCGACATTTGAGTTCACGAGGATCTGGTGATTCTGATCTACCTCTACATCCATAAAGGCTGCCAGCTCACCTACAGTATAGTAGTCTCTGGTCTCGATGTCATCACCGTTTTTGATCTCATAGGTGCCCGGCTTGAGCTCTCCGTTTACTTCGACAAACTTCGGGCATTTTACCTTTGTGCCGTTTACGATAAACGATACAAATGACTTTGAAAATTCATCAAGATTCTCGATACGGACTGACCCTTCTCCACCGGCAGTAGATCCTGTGATAGTGACTGTCGCATTCGGGATCAGTACTGTGTTTAGCGAAGCCTCGTGTCCGTTCATCATGACACGTGCAGACTCGCCTTCGACACCGCGGACCATCCTCTCCTCGCCGTTTACGGTAAATCTCGTCTCTTTTCCTCTCTTCGGGAAAAGCTCTGCCGTATCCATTCCGGACTGCATGGCAGCATCGACTATCTTCAGATGTCCGTTATCGTAGAGCTTCATCATCTCACCGTTGAAGTGGATCATGATGAAGTTATTTTTCTGTTCGTAGTAGTTCAGGCAGATACCGATAGGCGTGACATAGAGCGGGTCTTTCTTGACTCCGTCAGGGAAAGTGATATTCTTCATGACTTCCTCACCGCGGAGAGCGACACGCTCGTGAACTATGCCGAGCTTCTCAGACAGGTGGTCTGTAAATCCGTGAACCTTTCCGCCGCCGCCTACTACGAAGGCAGCTGCTACTGTCTTTCCGCCGTTTAACTCTATGATCTTCTCGCCGACAGCGTCAGTTATTTTTTCCATGACAGGGTCGGTGAGCTTCCAGACTTCCTTCGCAGGGATCGTGTGCTCCAGCCCCATGATGTCTGTGTAAGTGACTCTGTCCTTTACAGTCGAATCCTTTTTGATCTGCTCTGCCGTGTCGAAGTCGACAAGGAAAGCCTGGACTAAGACCTCGGTAAGCTCATCACCTGCGTAAGGTATCATGCCATAGGCTATGATGCTTCCGTCACTGGTGATACAGATATCGGAAGTGCCGGCTCCTACATCTATAAGAGCGATATTCAGCATCCGGTAATTTCTCGGGATGGCGACTGCGATAGCTGCTATAGGCTCGAGGGTCATGTTCATGACTGAAAGTCCTGCTCTCTCAACTGCCGAATAGAGTCCGTCCACTACGTCCTCAGGAAGGAACGTCACTATGATGACTTCCTCGATCCGCTGTGCCTTGTGTCCCTCGAGATTCGAGAAGAGCTCGCCGTTAAGGTAGTACTTCATCGTCGAATAACCGACACAGTAGAATCTGTACGGACCGCCGTCCATATTGATATCCCTCTGTGCCTGGTCGACTCCCATCAGGTCTAAGGTATTTATATCCTCGCCTGTGATCACCGTCTCCTCATCGAAATCCATCTCGACTCTGGTCGTCACCGTGCGAAGCACACGGCCTGCGGCTGCGATACATACCTCGTGCAGCTTAATGCCGAGCTGGGCGTTCAGATCATCAGTGACCTCACGGATGATGTCGGCCACTTTTCCGATATCGTGGATCTGTCCGTCGAGCATCGCACGGCTCTTGTGCTCTTTGCTCTCCATCGCCACGACAGTGAATTCGCCCTCGTCTGTCTGATAGCCTACAGTTCCTACGACATTTCTCGTTCCGATGTCGAGGCTGTAGACCAGCTCATCTGCATTCTCCGGAAGGTCAAAGGCAGGTGCCGCATCCGTAGCCGCTTCACTGACTTCTATCATATGCTTTTCTTTATCTTCTCCGAGAAGTCTCTCCATCTCTTTCTTTACGTCCGGGAAACCGTCTTCCTTCCCTCTGGTGTTATCTATAGTCACGTCACAGGCATTTCTGAACTCATCGTCCGGAAGCTGTGAAGCGAGCATCTGGTCTATCTTCTGATCAGTGTAGCCGCGTGAAGCCTTAAGCCTCTGTCTCCTGACTCCGACAGGCGCATATATATACCAGAGTTCGTCGCAGACCTGGCCGTATCCCTCCTCTATCAGAAGAGCTGCTTCTAAGAAAAATACATCGACTTTTCTGCTCTTCCTCGCAGACTCCACTCTTCTGAGGATTTCCTCTTTTACCGCAGGGTGTACGATCCCGTCGTATTTTTTCCTCTTTGCTTCATCTGAAAAAATGAGTTTTGCCAGCTTCCCCTTGTCTATGACAGGCTTTCCAGGTGCAGAAGCCACTTCTCCGCCCCAGATGTCCTCGTCATGGAACTGCTGTCTTATGATATCGTAGCAGGCGTGTCCCGGAAGGATCAGCTGCTTTGCGAGGTCATCAGAATGCAGGACCTCAACGTTATAATTCTCTTCAAGGAAATTCAGCACCTCGCTCTTTCCGGCGCCGACCCCTCCTGTAATTCCTATAAAATGCATGAACGTTCTCCTGTGTTGTTACTATTCACGGCACCTCCCCAATCAGACCGCAGACCAACCGCGCTTACGCGCGTTTGCCGCATCTTCGATGCTAAAAGTCTGCGGTTGCTGGGGAGGTTCCTGCTTCACAGGCTGGCTTCTGTGGGTATTCAAACGTCCGCACAAGTGCGTCCGTCGTGAACCCCCACAGAAGCCTGCCGTGAATAGTAACCCTGTGTTTACACAATATCTAGTATTATAGCATTATCACAGCAGTTCCGCAAATAATCTGAGGAACATCTGACCGAGTCTCATGATGCCTTTTCTGCCTACTTTATAGTCGAGAGTCACGTCAGCACATTCGCTCTGTGTTTTCTCGAAGTCGTGCTTTGCGTCTATGACTGCATCGCAGTAGCCGAAAAATACCCCATTCTCGAAATGGTGGTAAAGGCTCCTGTAATCGAGGTTTATCGTGCCGCAGACCGCGAGCGTGTCGTCAGATACGCAGAGCTTTCCGTGCATGAAACCGGGCGTCCACTCATATATCTTCACTCCGGCATTGCAGAGATCATGGTAAAATGACCGGGTTATCGAATAGACCATTTTCTTGTCAGGTACTCCAGGTGTTATGATGCGCACGTCGACTCCGCGCATTGCCGCAAGCATCAGGGCTTTTTTCAGTTCGTCAGTTATGATCAGATACGGCGTCATGAACCAGACATAGTCCTCGGCTCGGTCTATCATCGAGATGTAGACATCCTCTCCGACCTGGAGTTCATCCATCGGCGAGTCAGCAAACGGTATTACAAAGCCCTTCGAAGTCTCATCCTTTTCAGCCACGAGGAACTTATCATACAATTTATCCTTTTCGAAGTGCTTTTTTGTGGCGTTCCAGTTCTCCAGGAAGATCACAGTCATCGCGTCAACTGCGCTTCCGGTGACCCTGATGCCGCAGTCTTTCCACGCCTTGTACGGGCACTCGATGTTAAAATACTCGTCAGCCAGATTAAAGCCTCCGGTAAATGCTGTCTTCCCATCGACTACAGTTATCTTCCTGTGATCCCTGTTATTTAAGAACCGGTTGAGTCCAGGGAAAAACGGATTAAATACCCGGCACTTGATTCCGAGCGAATTCATTTTTTTAGAGAAGGCAGTATTTATAAAACCTATGCTACCAAGGTCGTCGTAGAAAACTCTGACCTCGACTCCTGCCTTTACTTTTTCGACGAGAATCTCCTCTATCCTGTGCCAGGCCTCCTTATCGTCTATCGCAAAGTACTCCATGAAGATAAAGTGCTCTGCGCTTTTAAGTGCGTCAAGCATAGCCTCGAGAGCTTCCATAGTATCCCCGAAGTAAGTGACATCACTGTTTACATACGGAGTGAAGTGCGCTTGGTTCTGCAGATAAGACGCTATCGCTCCGGCTCCTGCATCCCTGTCTTTTATGTCCTGCACCAGAGTCTCATCGCTTTCCGTCATCGAAAAGAGCTTCTCATCTATCTCCGCGTACCGCCTCTTCATCTGAAAAGTGTGCGCGTTCAGACCGACGAGTAGATACATAGTGATTCCGAAGATCGGAACCGCCATGATCAGGATGATCCAGGGAGTCTTGAAGGCAGCGTTTTTATTCTCGTTATATATCAGAAGTACCAGAAGGACAGCTACGACACGGGTCGTCACATTTATCCATTCGGCGTGGTCGTTGAGTCTCGTGAACAGATTCGTGATCAGTGCTATCTCGAAAATGATAGCGATCAGTACAGCTACAAGCCTGAATATGCCGTTTTTCCTGGCTGCCTTTCTCTCGGGAGCCAGCTTAGTGTGCCGAGTACCAGTCATAGCCTTCCTCCAGATCTACTTCGAGCGGAACCTTAAGAGCCGCTGCATTTTCCATCTCCTCTTTAAGGATCTTCTCCGCCTCAGCTTTTTCTGACTCCGGTGCCTCGATAAGAAGCTCATCGTGTACCTGGAGCAGGAGCTTTGACTTTAGTCCCTCTTTTCTAAGCCTCTCGAATACATGGAGCATCGCTATCTTTATGATGTCGGCGGCACTTCCCTGGATAGGGGCATTCATGGCGACCCTCTCTCCGAACTGCCGTCTCATGTACTGGGATTCCTTGAGCTCCGGTACCGGACGCCTTCTGCCGTACATCGTCTCAGCGTAGCCTTTTATCTTCGCTGAATCCACGAGTCCATCCAGGAATGAATGAAGTCCCGGGTACGCCTTGAAATAGTCGTTTATGTACTGTTGGGCTTCCTTCCTTGAGATGGAGAGATTCTGTCCGAGTCCGAAGGAGCTGATCCCGTAGACTATCCCGAAATTCACGGCCTTTGCCGAGCGCCTCTGCAGAGGCGTCACCTGATCAGCCGGCACATGGAATACAGCAGCCGCTGTCGCCGTATGTATATCCTTGTCTGCCTTGTATGCCTCTATCAGATTCTCATCGCCCGACATATGCGCAAGGACTCTTAACTCTATCTGCGAATAGTCAGCATCCAGGAAAAGTGAATCCTTCTTCGGGAGAAACACTTTTCTTATCTGCTTACCGAGTTCGAGCCTTATAGGGATGTTCTGTAAGTTCGGATCGGTAGATGAAAGCCTTCCGGTCGCTGTGACTGTCTGCTGGTAGGTCGTATGGACTCTGCCGTCCTCAGATACACAGGTAAAGAGCCCGTCTGCATAGGTGCTCTTAAGCTTCGCGTACTTTCTGTATGATAAAACATCGTCCACTATCGGGTAGTCAGGTGCCAGTTCGTCTAAGACCTTCTGCGAAGTCGAGTAGCCGGTCTTTGTCTTCTTCCCCTTCGGGAGACCCAGCTTTTCAAAAAGTATCTCACCAAGCTGCTTCGGAGAGTTGATATTGAACTCCTCTCCGGCCTCTGCGTATATCTTTTTCTCAAGCTCATCGATGTGGACCTGAAGCTCTTTTCCGTAGTCCTGCAGGCGGTCCGCCTCCATATATATTCCGGTCTTTTCCATATCGTAGAGCACGAAGATAAGCGGAAGCTCGAGCTCTTCATAGAGCTTTTCCTGTCCGCTCTCCTGCATCTCCTTTGAAAAATGTCCGTGTGCCTCAGCCACTTCAGAAGCGTTCTTGCACTCTGTCTCCTCGAGCGGGTTTACGATGTAGCCTTCTATCTTTACATCGTCAAAATACTTATGCAGCGCCTTACCATATGACACCTGTCCTGAAAGTGACTCCTCCCAGGCCTTCTTCTCGTATGACATGATAAGATCATAGAGACTCTCAGCAGCTTCACTTTTTTTGTACTGCTGTCCTATAAATGACAGCTGTCCGTTATCTTCCTCGTGTGTCAGATCCTTCCTGATCTCAGACGGGAAGCCTGCTGCCTTGCCGAGCGAATGCAGAAGGGCCTTCAGATCGTAGAATACTATTTTTTCACCGCTGGAAAGCCGCTTCTCGGCTTCCTTCGTAAACTCCTCTATCACCGCCTCATCTATCTCTGTAAAAAATGCGATGCCTGAAGTATCGACATCTGAAGCTTGTGAGCCTGCTTTGATAGTAAGCGTGCGTCCGGCGATATCAGCCTTTGCACTACCTGCTATAGTATCAGCCTGGTCTCTGTCCAGAGCAGACGGTCCGCTCATCAGGCTATCTCTTTCACCCTTTAGTATCTCAGAATTCTCCCTTATATCCTTTTCTTTTCCAAAAAAGTTCAGCTTCTCATCCGAGAGTAACGCATCCAGAGAGCCATACTGTTCTAAAAGGGCCTCGGCCGTACCTGCTCCTGTGAGCTCACGAAGAACCAGATAGTCAGGAGAAAGTGACTCTGTTACTTCTCTTACCCGTGAACCATCAGGCGTAAATTCTATCAGAAGTATCTTAGTCTTTACCGAAGCAAAAGCGCAGAACCTGTCGTCCGCGGTAAGCACCAGATCATCAGTGTCACTTTTCTGAGTCATGTATCTGATGATATCATAAGCCTGATCACACAACGCATAGAAGCATCCATTTTTTTCTGCGAGCTCATCTATATAGCCACCTAGTCCCCGTTCGTCCTGCGTCAGCATAAAAAGCTTATCCGGTGAATATTCTGTCACGACAGTGGAAATCAGGTGGAATACTGCCCCTGCTCTCTCATTTATCTCCTCTGTACCGCAAAAAGGCAGCCCGTTTGCGGCTGCCTCTGCTATGCTGTTCACATCTACTAATAATTTTGTCATCTCAGATAGCCCTCGTGGCTTCTTTTAACCATGCTGCCTCTTCCTTTGGAAGGCGCGGAGCGAGCGTCTCATAGACATCAGCGTGATATGCGTTAAGTGCCTGTCTTTCGTACTGGGTCAGCATATCAGGTATCACGGCGTCCAGGTCTATCGGACAGTAGGTCAGATCCTTAAATGAATAGAACTGTCCATACTCAGTCTTTTCATCCTCTACGCAGAGAAGCTCGCTCTCGATCCTGATGCCGAACTCTCCCTCGTAGTAAAGTCCCGGCTCATCTGTAGTGATCATGCCCGGCTGAAGCTCTGTGCGGGCTTCGTCATTCTTTACGTTCCATCTGAAGGTGTTCGGTCCCTCGTGAACGTTCAGGATGTGGCCTACTCCGTGTCCTGTACCGCAGCGGTAATCGAGACCTAAGTCCCACATCGGTCCACGGGCTAAGATATCGAGGTTCGCGCCGCAGGCACCCTTCGGGAATTTTGCCTTCATAAGTCTCAGATGGCTCCTAAGAGTCTGTGTGTAAGCCTTCTTCTCCTTCTCTGATACAGGTCCAAGCACGATAGTCCTTGTGATATCTGTAGTTCCTCTGTAGTAATGGCCGCCCGAATCTACGAGGAGCATTCCCTCAGGCTTAAGCTCTACCTCGTGATCATGTCCCGGTTCGTAGTGCATAAGGGCCGCATTTTCCTTATAGGCGCTTATAGTATCGAAGCTTACCTCGATAAAATCATCGGCTGCTTTTCTGAACTCGAGCAGCTTGTCAGAAGCGCTCATCTCGGTGATCTCTTCTTTTCCGATAGAGTGCTTTAACCAGTAGATAAATCTCGTAACTGCGAGACCGTCGTCTATATGCATCTCTTCTGTATTCTTTATCTCTGTGGCATTCTTTACAGCCTTCATCAGAAGAGTCGGGTTCTGCTGTCTTATAAGAGTCACAGAACTCGGAAGCTCATTTACGAGCTCTGAGTTTACTACGTCCGGATCTATCAGGATAGACTTCTCGTTTATTTTGCGAAGGTCTGAATAGATCGAATCGTATCCTAAAAGTCTGACTCCGTTTTCGTTTAAGTACTCGAGAGTCCTTACATCAAATGACTGTGCCTGCGCGTAGAGAAGGCAGCTGTCCTGGGTGATGTAGAGATATGACATGAATACCGGAACAGACGGGATGTCGTTGCCACGGAGATTTAAGAGCCAGGCGATATCGTAGAGACTCGTCAGCAGGTGGGCGTCGGCGCCGTATTCGGTCATTTTGGCTCTGACATCGGTGAGCTTGTCCTTCACACTCTTTCCAGCGTACTTCTCCTCGAGGACGAATACCGGCTCTGCTGGCAGCGGTTTTCTCTCTTTAAAAAATGCGTCGAGAAGATTTATGTCTGTCCTTATGTCAGCGTCCTTTTCGTCGGCTTTTTTCTCGATTTTTTCGTACCAGCTGTATGAGAAGAGACGGCCATCGAAGGCTAAGACCTTTCCTTCGGAGAGGTGGCTTTCGATAAACTCCTCTGATGTAGGAACTCCTTCTGTTCCCATCTCGTAGAGCTTTACTCCGCTTCCGGCCATCTGCTCTCTGGCCTGGATGAAGTATCTGCCGTCTGTCCAGAGGCCTGCCTCATCACCAGTCACTATAAGAGTGGCGTTCGTTCCGGTAAAGCCTGAGATATACTCTATCTCCTTGAAGTAGTCGCCTACGTATTCAGACATATGGTAGTCTGCTAGTGTCATCACATAGATATCTACGCCTTCCTTTTCCATCTCAAGGCGCAGTCTTTTCAGATTCTTTCCTGTCATTTCAAAATGCCTTTCATCGATCCCATTTATCGGCCAGCGAATTTATCTGGTCCGCAAATTTCGCCAGGTCCTTATTTGCCATACCCTCACACTTCTGTATTACAGTCATAAGCCTCTGGCCTGCTGCTACAAGACGGGCAAATACATTCGATACTACGCGTACCTTTCCGCCCTTTGTCTTATGTATTTTCTCACGGCTTCCCTCGGCTACCTGTTCTCCTGTGAGCAGGTCAAACTCATCGCCCGAGTACGGAGCATATGCAGGAAAGCCAGTGTGTTCAGTAACTTCTTTTGCATAGCCGTCCACTACGTCATCATCACCGTGTACCACAAAGACTTTCTGTACAGGTGTCTCGAAACTTTCTATCCACTTCAGAAGCTCAGTATGATCGGCGTGTCCGCTGATGCCCGGGAGATTCTCTATCCGGGCTGCTACCTTTACATCCTCTCCGAAGAGCTTTACCTCTTTGGCTCCGTTCAGCAGGTTAAAGCCGAGAGTTCCCGGAACCTGGTATCCTACGAATACTACAGTAGAGTCGCTTCTCCAGAGGTTGTGCTTTAAGTGGTGTCTGATTCGTCCTGCCTCGCACATACCTGAAGCCGAGATGATGACCTTTGGTACCGGGTCGAAGTTTATCGCCTTTGACTCTTCAGGTGTCACCGCTACTTTGAGTCCAGGGAAGGATATAGGATTTATTCCACGGCTTACGAGATCCATCGCCTCATCATCGAAGCACTCTGACACGTTCATTGAAAAGACGTGTGTAGCTTCGACCGCAAGCGGCGAATCCATGACTACCGGGAAATCATTTTTTACATACTTTAAAAGCTTCTCTTCCTTTATACGTCTGATAGAGTAAAGAATCTCCTGAGTTCGCCCCACAGAAAATGCCGGTATCACGACATTGCCTCCGAGAGCCAGCGTCTCGTCTATGACCTTCGCCAAAAGCTTCGCAAAGTCTCTCTTCGGACCGTGCTCCCTGTTCCCGTAGGTGGATTCTGTCAGAACGTAATCGGCCTTCGTTAAGAACTCCGGATCCTTTATCAGCGGTCTGTCAGGATTTCCGATGTCGCCCGAGAAGACTACGGTTTTCGTGACTCCGTTCTCTGTCAGATCGATCGATATGGACGAGGAACCTAACAGGTGTCCTGCATCGTAAAAAGTCGCCGTGATCTCATCAGACACGTGGATCACATCGTGGTATCTGACTGGAACAAACAGCGGCAGGACTCCGTAGACATCCTCCATCGTATAGACAGGAGTGACCTCTTCCTGACCTGAGCGTTTTGCCCTCCGGTTCTTCCACTCAGCTTCAGACTCCTGTATGTGAGCTGAATCGCGGAGCATTATGTCGCAGAGATCACAGGTGGCTTCGGTCGCGAATATCTGTCCCCTGAACCCTCTCTGGTACAGAAGCGGCAGGAGTCCGCTGTGATCTATGTGTGCGTGTGTCACGAACACATAGTCTATCTCTGCTGCTGCGACAGGCAGGTCCTGGTTCTCATAGATGTCAGGTCCCTGCTGCATTCCGCAGTCTACTAAGAACTTCTTTTCTCCGACCTCTACATAGTGACAGCTACCTGTCACCTCATGGTCGGCCCCGATGAATTTTATCCTCATTTATACCCCTTCCTGTGAAAAAAGCCGCAGCTAAGCCGCGGCTGAATGATCACTGTTTATTCTTTAAAAAATCAGGAATCTGGATGTCACGTTCCTGAACACTGCTCTTTGGTGGTTCCGGCTTTCTCATGCCTGTAAAGCCTCCTGTCTGAGGCTGTGTGCTCTGTGATGACTGAACCGGATTATCGTTCTTGATGCGGTTCAGCATATCCTCCATTTCCTTTGTCCTCTGCTCTGCAGCGCGTACCTGGGCTGTGACTGCCTGGGTGGCACGGTTCGTCGGAGGTGTAGGAGGTGTGTACGGAGTGAATTTCGCTCTGCCATTCTCATCCTTCTGAGGAGCGGTCGGAGTTCTCTTCTGCTCATTCTCAAGTCCTGTGGCAATTACTGTGACTCTGATCTCATCTGTCATCTCATCGTCTGTTAGCTCACCCATGATGACGTTAGCCTGATCGCCGACCTTCTCGACGATGTACTCCTGGATGTCGTTTACATCGTAGAGAGTGATGTCACCGGAGATGCTTACGAGTACATCTGAAGCGCCTGCGATATCTGTCTCTAACAGCGGAGAAGATACAGCCTGCTGAACAGCCTGCTTTGCCTTGTCGTCTCCCTGTCCTTCACCGATACCGATGTGAGCTAAGCCCTTGTCCTCCATGACGTTACGAACGTCTCTGAAGTCGAGGTTTATATCCATAGGTGTGTAGATGATAGAGGTGATACCTCTGACTGCCTGCTGTAAGACCTCATCAGCTACCTTCATGGCGTCTCTGAATGAAGTGCGTCTGTCTACGATACTGAGGAGTTTGTCGTTCGGGATCACGATCAGGGTGTCGACGTTATCTCTTAATTTATCGATACCGCCGATGGCGTTCTCCATTCTGACACGGGCTTCAAAAGTGAACGGCTTCGTAACGATACCGACTGTGAGAATACCCATCTCTTTCGCGATCTTCGCGATGACAGGAGATGCACCTGTTCCGGTTCCGCCGCCCATTCCGCAGGTGACGAATACCATGTCGTAGCCCTTGACTGCCGAAGTAATGTCTTCCGCACTCTCCTCAGCTGCTTTCTGTCCCTCTTCAGGCTTTCCTCCGGCTCCGAGTCCCTTGGTCAGCTTCTCACCTATCTGAAGGTGGTTCGGAGCTTTACAGCGCTGCAGGACCTGCATATCTGTATTCACGCCAAGGAAATCAACGCCGTTGATGCCTACGTCGACCATTCGGTTTATAGCATTATTGCCGCCGCCACCGACTCCTATAACAAGAATCCTGGCGCCCTCCTGCTTTGTCGGGGCGTCTACATATATCCTTGGTCCGGATACGTCGTTTGTGCTGCTCACTACTTCGTTCAAAGGTAGTTCCTCCTTCTTATCTCCAAATGCAATTCTGCTTATAGTCTTGTCAAAATTTCATACCCTAATATAATAAGATTTTTTCGTCTATTTCGCAACCCTTTTTCTCAAAAAAATCATTTGCTTTTAGTTTTTTGGAACACTATATCTGTGTTATCCTCGGTATAATCTTCAAAATGTAGTACCCCTGCCTCGTCCTGAACCTTCGGCAGGATGTACGAAAGCCTGAGGAGTTTATCCTTAAGCCGGTCCGCTGTTCCAAGCGACGCTGTGATCGTTTTGCTCGTTAAGGTGATCTGTCCGCTCGAGCCGAAAGTGATCTCGTCGATGTCAAGTCCCATGTTTTTCATGGACTTAAAAATGGTGCTTAAAGCCGAGACACGGTTCTCCGGAGCCGGATACATTTTTCCTATGGTGATATCCTTTTTCGTCGTAAGCCCGTCGACTGGAATGGCGTTTCCTAAGAGCCTTGTATCTATCTCTGTGACAGTCCCGTTTTTATCCACGTAGACGTAGTTATTTTTCTTATCGCGCAGATAACCGGTCAGTTCCTTCTCCTTTACAGTAACAGTCAGCGTGTGGAAATGCTTAAGACGCACGCTCGTGCTCTTTATAAAAGGGATCTCCGGCGGGCGGACGGCATTTTTTATGACATCCCAGGCGCCGTTATTCTTATACTTCCCAGTCATCACGTAGCCTTCGATCTCAGAATCCGATATGATGGTGTTGCCGTTCACTTTTACAGAAGTCACAGTGCAGGTCAGGATCAGAAATACCATAAAACCTATCACCAGAATCGGTATCAGAAAAATGATATTCACCCGATAGAACTTCGCCGGCGAAAAATGATGTAAGTCTTCTCTCATCACGCCTCCTTTTCAAGCGAGAGGTTCTCGAGTGGTATCTGCCGCGAGACTGAGAGCGCCAGCCCTATCTCGCAGAGTGTACAGACTATCGAGCTTCCGCCGTAACTTATAAACGGGAGGGTGACTCCTGTGTTCGGGAGCAGGTTCGTGACTACGAGCATGTTCAGGATCATCTGGAGAGCCAGATGCGAAAAGACTCCGATCACGAGAAAAGAACCGAACATATCCTTAGCGCTTACCGCCACCACATACAGCCTGTAGAGGAGGATGATGTACATGAGTATCAGGCAGACTGCACCGAAGGCTCCGAGCTCCTCGACTATTACAGAAAAGATCATATCGTTCTGTGACTCCGGCAGATACTGCTTCGTATCTGAGGCGCCTAGTCCTTTTCCAAAGAAACTGCCGGAACCGATAGCATATAGTCCCTGAAGTATCTGGAAGCCCTTTCCTGTGGTCGCCCTCTCCGGATGGAACCAGTAAGTGATCCTGTCTGCCCTGTATCCCCTTGAAACAGTAGCCACTGCCACTCCTGCTATTCCTACTATCGCCACAGCCACGAGCTGTTTTTTTCTGCGGCTGGCGATAAAGGTCATGATATAACCAATGCCTGCGATGATGACTGCAGTACTCAGGTTCGATGAGATGACAGGCGCCACCGAGAATATCGTGATACCGAGACATGCTATGTTAAAATTCCTGTCGCCGAAATACTTCGTATGTGTTGAGATAAAAGCCGCAAGCATTATGATAAGTGCTGTCTTCATAAACTCTGACGGCTGTAGGGTAAATCCTCCGACGCTTATCCATCGGGTTGAACCGTTACCGGAATGTCCGATGAAGATGACAGCTACATTCACGAGAAATACTGCTCCGTATATCAGGTTCGCAAAGTTCTTAAAAAGCCTGTACGGGATGAAGGTGATGATCATCGCGAAAAAGCCTCCGGCAATCACGAACAGTGCCTGTCTCTTCAGATAGTAGGCAGGGTCTCCCTGCTTTATCGATGCAGAATAAGCACTCGACGAGTAGAGCATGACGAGTCCGAAAAAGATAAGAAGAGCCACTATCCCCAGCAGGATATAGTCAAAATACTTTGCGCTGCTGTAATCCTTGAATCTGGCTACTTTTGCACTCGTCCGGTCTCTCATGACATCACATCTTCCTTACGTAATCTTTGAACTCGTCTCCCCTGATCTCAAAATTCGGGAACATATCCCAGCTGGCACAGGCAGGTGAGAGCAGGACACAGTCTCCCTTCTCAGCCGAAGCCGCGCACTTGTCTATCGCATCCTTGAAGCTGTCTGCGAACTCATAGTTCTTAAAACCGTGCTTGTCGCAGCAGGCAGCTATTTTTTCTTTGGTTACTCCTATCAGCACGAGTTTCCTGACTCTGCCTGGGAAGGTCTCTACCCACTCGTCGTAGGTGCTTCCCTTGTCGTATCCCCCGCCGATAAGGACTGTCGGTCCAGGCATTGAGAGCACAGCCTTTATCGCCGCATCCGGATTCGTGCCCTTTGAGTCATCGTAGTACTTTACTCCGTTTTTCTCACAGACGAATTCGATACGATGCTCTACAGCGGTGAAGGTCTTAAGGCTCTTCTGGATAGTCTCCATCGGCACGTCGAGAGCTAAAGTCAGGGCAACTGCTGCACAGACATTCTCATAGTTATGAGCTCCGATGATCTGCAGGTCAGCTACGTCGATGACCTTCTCCTCCGAACCGTTCTTATCTATAAAGATAGCTTTTCTGTTCTCATCATAGTAGAGGCCGTTTTCTATTTTTCTCTTACTCGAAAAATAAATGACACGTGTCCTTAAAGTCTTTCCGAACTCGCGCAGCACTTCGTCCTCGTAGTTAAGAACTGTCACGTCATCTGCAGTCTGGTTCTTTACTATAGACTCCTTCGCGGCGATGTAGTTTTCCATCGTGTGATGACGGTTCAGATGATCCGGAGTGATGTTCAGAATAGCTGCTGCCTTCGGATGGAAGGTGTCTATAGTCTCAAGCTGGAATGATGATATCTCGATAGCGATCCTCGTATCATCTGTCGTCGTGGCTGCTTCATCGGTAAATGGGATGCCGATATTTCCGACGATGCGCACATCCTTATAGTAGTTTTTAAGTATATGTCCTGTAAGCGCCGTCGTAGTAGTCTTTCCGTTTGTTCCGGTAATGGCTGCTATCGTGCCGTGCGCGAATGAATAAGCGAGTTCTACCTCGCCCGAAAGATGGATTCCCCGCTTCTTTAAATCCTCTACAAACAGAATGTCAAGCGGAACGCCAGGGCTTAACACAGCTTCTTTCAGGTCAGCATACTCTGCCTCCGGAAGCTCTTCCGTGTAGAACGGCACTCCTTTAAGCTCTGGATTTTTCTTTAAAAAATCATCGGCGTCCATATCCGAACTGTTAAAGAGGACGACGTCCTTTTTTTCTGATAAAAGCAGTTTTGCAGCTGCTACTCCGCTCTTTCCCAGACCAACAACCAAGTACTTCTCTTTCATTTCTTGCTCCTTAGATTAGAATAAAATTGCCAGTATTCCTATAATACAGCAGAGCACCGTGATAAGCGTGAATGCTGTGACTATCTGCTTTTCTGAATATCCGCTCTTCTCGAAATGGTGGTGGATAGGCGCCATTTTGAACAGGCGCTTCTTCCCGTGGCTTATCTTGAAGCTGGCCACCTGAAGGATGACCGAGAGCACCTCTATCACATAGATAAATCCAGCGATCAGGATGAAAAGCGGCATATGAAGAAGGTAAGCTGCTCCGGCGACAAAACCGCCGAGTGCCAGCGAACCAGTATCTCCCATGAATACCTTTGCCGGATAGTGGTTATATACTAAGAATCCGCAGAGAGCGCCGGCCATCGCTGCGCATACCGGTTCGATGTCGCCTCCGAGGATCTTTGACGCGAGTAAGAAAAATACTGCGACAACTATAGTGACTGAGGATGCCAGTCCGTCGAGTCCGTCGGTAAAGTTTGTCCCGTTTACAGTTCCCAAAACCGCGAAGTAGAGGATAACGACCGCGAGCCACTCAGGGATCGTCACAAGCTTCTGTGTGGCAAACGGGATCATGATCTGTAAATCCACGTCAGTGAATTTTATCAGCCATACTGCAAAAATAGTCGTAACTACTATCTGAAGAAGCATCTTCTGCCAGGCTAAAAGTCCGTCTGATCTGTGAAGAGCCACCTTCAGGAAATCATCTAAAAATCCTATAAGTCCGAATCCTATCGCAAGTACTAAGACCGGAAGCACCTTCGGATACTTTGCCGCACTTATGACAGCCCCTACGAAGAGGCCTGCGAGTATCATGATGCCTCCCATCGTAGGCGTTCCGTTTTTTGCGACGTGAGTCTTTAAGTACTCTCTTTCTGTCTGGCTCGCGTGGAGTTTTTTAAGCCACGGGATGATCACAGGTCCTAAAAGTACAGTCACTGCAAATGAGATGATGAGTGGTGCTATTATCTGAAGCATTATTTTTTCTCCTTGGATGATTTGGATGATTTCTTTTCCGGTTCGATGTTGTAGTACGGGAGGAGAGTCTTGAATATATCGTGAGCTATCTCCTGCGCGTACTTAGAATGGGCCTGGTCAGCGGCGTTCGGCTCGTCGACTACTACATAGACTAAAAGCTTCGGGTTTTCTACAGGCGCAAATCCGATAAATGATACCAGATAGTTACCCATTTTTCTAGGCTGCTTCTCTGCTGTTCCAGTCTTTCCGCCTATCGAATAGCCCTTTACCTGTGCCGTTACTCCTGTACCTCCGGTGACTACCGACTTCAGGTAACTCCTCAGAGTATCAGAGGTCTCTTTCGACACTGTCTTCTTGAGAAGCTCCGGCTCGTTCTTTACTACTGTATTTCCCGACTCGTCTTCTATCTTCGTCACGACTGTCGGCTTGTAGAGATTGCCTCCATTAATGATCGAAGCAAAGCCGCTCGCAAGCTGGATCATCGTCGTGTTGAAGTTCTGTCCGAAAGCGTTCGTCGCGAGGTTTACCGGCTGACTCTTAAGCTGCTTTTCATTGTACAGCAGGGTGTTAGTCCTCGGCTCTCCCGGAAGGTCTATCCCGGTCTTCTGTCCGAAGCCGAACAGGTGCTGGTACTTCGCGAAGTTCGCTGCTCCGACCTTTGCACCGATCTGCATCAGTGCGTCGTTACACGAATCCATCAGCGCTTTTCTGATAGTCTCTATGCCGTGGTGCGACTCACACCTGACGTAGACATCGCCAGCGAACCGCTTTCCTCCGTCACAGAGAAAAGTGTCCGTAGTCTTCAGTGTCCCAGTCTCAAAGCCTGCCGAAATAGTAAAAGGCTTGAAGGTCGACCCTGGCTCGTATGTATGGCTCACAGGAAAATTCTGCCACAGCTCATTTAACGCGTCAAGCTGTTCCACTGAATCCATCGATTTTATTTTTTTCCTGGAGTAGAGGCTTGTCAGGTCACGCGGTTTCTTCAGTGAAAAAGTAGGATAGGTCGACATAGCGTAGATCTGTCCGTTGTTCGGGTTCATGACGAGAACTGCCGTGTTCTTCGAACCGCGCTTCCCGTTTCCAGCAGCCTTCGACATTTTTTTGTTGAATTTCAGGATCGCCTGGTTCACTGTCTGCTGCGTCAGCACGTCGATAGAGGTCTGGATCGTATTTCCATTCACCGGTTCGATGACGTTATTCTCGAGGGAATTATCCTCGTTCTGGTAGCCAAATGACCTTCCGTCAGTTCCGTTAAGCACTGAATTATACTGGTTCTCAAGTCCTGTGACTCCGGTGTTCCCTGAAGCAGTAAAGCCTATGACCTGTGAAGCCAAGTCCGGATAAGGGTACTGTCTTTCGTACTCTTTTTCAAACCAGATCCCGGTCACCGCGTCTTTCCCTTCCTTCGACTCAGAAAAATCAGAGAAGGCCTTCATCTTCTCGTAGCTTTCTTTTTTCTTTAAGACCTTGTACTGGCTATTCGGATCCTTTGCACAGGCCTCTGTCACTGCGCTCTCGTCTATATCAGGAAAATACTGATGCACGTACTTTGCAGTGCTTTCGATTATCCCGCCTTTTTTATTTTTTTCTAAAAGCTTTTCCTCCTCATTTAAAGCCTTGCAGTCTAGTACCACATTGTACACGTCTATCGAAGTGGCGAGCGTCGTTCCCTTTGCGTCTACTATGTCTCCGCGCTTGAATGGAATGGTCCTGTTCTGATATGACATCTGGCTTAAGACCCGCTTAGTGTAGCTCGGGCCGTTCACGACCTGGATGTAGATGACTCTTACCACTATAACGCAAAAAAGGGCCAGGCAGGCAAAAAATACAAGCGCCAGTGCCGCCTGCATTCTTCTGCTTATCCTTTTCCTTTTTGCACGCTTTCTATGATACCTCTTATGATATTCACTCATAAAATGTCCTATTTATCGTCAACTGTCATATAATCCTGTTCCTTTATAGTATAATACACTATCTGTCCGGACTTTGCATATTTCATTCCAAGTTTTTTCGTCGCGTTCTTTTTTACGGTCGAAAGGTTGGCATTAGTGTTTATCTTTGACAGAAGGGCAGAGTTTTCAGCCTTAACCTCTGAGATCTGCTCCTCGGCAGCTGAGATATTCCTGATAGATGTAGTGATGCCGTTCTCGAGCATTACGAAAGCTCCAAACATTGCAAACAGTCCTAATGCAGCTACGATAGAAACTCTGAAGCGGCGCTTCTTTATCCTGAGAAGCTTTGCATTTCTTCTCGCACGCTCTCTGTGCTCACGGCGCTCTTCTTCTCTTTTTCTTCTCTTTCTCTCCTCATGCTCCGTTTCCGTGACGAATTCATGCGCTTCTGATCCTGTTTCAAAAATATACGTCTGCTTCATTTACTGTCTGCTCCTCCTTACTGGTTGGGAAGTTTCTGATGTAGCTCTCACAAAGACCCTGAGCTTCGCGCTCTTCGATCTCTTATTTTCTTCTAGTTCCTTTTCTGTCGGAAGTATCGGCTTCTTTGTCAGCTGATAACCCTTCGATATATTTCCGCATACACAGACCGGAAAATCCGGCGGGCAGGTACACGGGTACTCCGTCTTTTTGAAGTGGCTCTTGACTATCCTGTCCTCAAGCGAGTGGAAAGTGATTATCGCGAGTCTTCCGTCCTCATTTAACAGGTCTATCATCGTATCGATCGTATCCGTAAGCACAGTAAGCTCACGGTTCAGTTCTATACGCACCGCCTGAAAAGTTCTCTTTGACGGGTTTCCTCCGGTACGTCTGAACTTCTCCGGAATGGATTCCCTTATGATGCGGTTTAAGTCGCCTGTGGTCTCAAGCGGCCTTTCCTTTACTATATTCTTTGCTATCCGGTCAGCGAATTTTTCTTCGCCGTAATCCCTTATTATCCTGGCAAGGTCCTTCTCCGGATAGGTATTCAGCAGGTCCTTCGCGGTAAAATCAGAGTCCTTGTTCATTCTCATATCAAGAGGCGCATCATCCGTCTTATATGAAAATCCTCTCTCTGCTGTATCCAGCTGATACGATGAAACTCCGAGGTCCAAAAGGATCCCGTCTACTTTTTCTATACCTAAAGAGGCGAGGACTTCCTTTATATGCTCGTAGTTATCGTGGACTATCGTGACTCTGTCGCTGTACGGAGCGAGCTTTTCTGAAGCTGCCTTTATCGCGTCAGTGTCCTGATCTATCCCTATGAGCCTGCCGCCTTCTGTCAGGCGCTTCGCTATCTCCGATGAGTGTCCGGCTCCACCGAGGGTTCCGTCCACATATATCCCGTCCGGCTTTATGGCCAGTGAGTCTATGACTTGGCCAAGCATTACCGGGTAATGTCTGAATTCCGTCATAGTGTAAGCCCCAGTTCTGCGAGCTTGTCAGCCACTTCATCCATGTCATCGAATGAATTAGCTTCATCCCACTTTTCCTTGTCCCAGATCTCTATATGTGTCAGATTTCCGGCGAGAACGACATCTTTTTTCAGGTCCGCATACTCGCGTAGATTTGCAGGGATAAGCACCCTTCCCTGCTTGTCGATGTCACAGCCGCTTGCCGATGAAAAAAGAAACCTCGAGAATTTTCTGGCCTCTTTATTCGCCTTTATCGATTCCTTGAAATTCTTCCCTACCTCTTCCCAGGCGTCGTAAGGATATCCGTAGAGACAGCCGTCAAGTCCTTTTGTGATCACGAACTGGGTTCCTAAGCTCTCGCGGAACTTAGCAGGTATTATGACCCTGCCCTTCGGATCTATAGTATGGTTGTATTCTCCCATGAACATAACGGCTGTCACCTCCTTTCGACCAGGCTCGCTCTCCCACTCACTCCACTTCGCTGTCACTATCCCCCACTTCGCACCACTTTCTACAATTTTAAACATATCCGGGCCATTTTTCAACGAAATGGCTGTTCGATTTCAAGGAATTATCAAGGTGTGGGGCAAAGTGGAGGCATTTTTTAGAGCAAAAAATCACAAGATGTAGTGGGCATAAAAAAAGCGCCTACCAAATCTATCGGTAGGCGTCTGTTTTTGTGCAAACCTCACAAAATTAGTGTTCGGAACATATGTTGGAAACTATCCTTTGTAAACGACTGAAGAGAGTATCTTCTTCGCTGTAGGCGCATCGAGCAGATACTCGATGATGGCTCCGGCAAACGGAAGAGCTGTTCCAAGACCACGGCTCGTGATGATATTTCCGTCACGGACTACCTGGTCAGTCTTTAGGACTGCTCCGGTAAGACCATCCTCGCAACCCGGATAACAGGTGGCGTTCTTTCCTTTGAGGATGCCTGCTGCTCCAAGTACTGTCGGTGCCGCGCAGATAGCTGCGACAAGCTTTTTCTCTGAGTTATACTTCTTTACTAAGGCGATGGCCTTCGGGTCTTCCTTCAGATGAGTCGTTCCTGGCATTCCGCCCGGCAGAATGACTCCGTCGTAGGCGTCTGCATCGAAATCTTTCATAAGTCTGTCGCAGGTGAAGGTAATGCGGCGGGCACTGGTCACCTGCTTTGAATCAGAGATAGACACCATGTCGATGTCTATTCCGGCACGACGAAGCATATCGACCTGTATCAGGGCTTCACACTCTTCACAGCCGTCAGCTATAAGTATTGCTATTTTTGACATAATACCATCCTTTCTCTATAATAGAAAAAATATGTAAAGGAGATTTCCATGGAGATAGAAAGAAAATTCCTTATTGATAAAAACAGGCTGCCGGAAGATTATAAGTCGTACCCGGCGAAAGAGCTCAGACAGGGGTACGTACTTCACAAGCCGGCGCTCAGGATCCGGAGAGAAAAAGATCTCCCGGACGGTGACACAAAGTACATCATGACCTACAAAGACAAGGGCGGGCTTGCCAGACAGGAGATAAATGTAGAGCTGCCTCACGATGCCGGCGAGAAGCTCTTCTCCAAATGTGACGGTCATATAATAGAAAAGACCCGTTACCTGATCCCTGCCAAAGCCAAGGATCCATCATCCGGAAGGGAGCTTACGATAGAGCTCGATGTCTTCTCCGGCGAGTTCAGTGGGCTTCTCTATGCAGAGGTCGAATTCGACTCGGTAGAGTCTGCGAACTCATACCAGCCTCCTGAGTGGTTTGGAAAAGACCTGACCGGCATCAGAGGCTTCTCTAATTCAGAGCTGTCACAGTTCGGAATGCCAGCCGAAGTCCGGTAAGCTTATCCTCTGAGCCTGGTGTTCTCGAACCGCTTTCTGGTTCCGAGGCACTTCAGAAGCTCTCTGGTACGGCCGTCGAGCGGACCATCATCTATGACTATATCGATAGAGGCGGCCATATTATCTATGTAGGTGTCATTTAACTCATCGTTCTGTGCCATATGCTCGACTATCATGTACTTCTCATCGAAGTCCTCTGAATCGAGGAAAGCGAGCATATCACGGACTGCCGGGTCCTGCTCGTCATCGTCATTTTTCTCAGGAGCCTCTACGGTCGCAGGCGACGGTCTTACTGTAACAGGCAAAGCAGCTTCCGGCTTTACTTTCACTGTAGCATCGTCCTGCGACTCCTGTTTTGCTGCAGGCTCCGGGGTTTTCTCATTTTCCCTGTCATCTATCTTTGTAAAGATCCGTAAGAATTTATCCTCTGGTATCGAGATATTTATATAGTGGCCGTAGAGCTGCTGCACGACTACTTCTTCCTTCTCTGTCGCCAGTGAAATGGCAGTCGTCAGCACCTGATAGGTCTTTCCGTTTTTATCCCTGTACCTGTCAAATGGTGTTATCTTCATAAAAACCTTCTATTCTGCATTTGCCTGGAAGTTCGACATATAGATGTGCTGGGCGATCTCCCTTGTGCCGAAATCCACTACTATCGTACCGTAGCTCGTCTGCGGCGCCAGATTCGTAGTCATAAGGATTCCGTTTAAGACTTCGGCATATCCCTTCGGATGTCCTAAAGTACCATCCCCGGCCGTCGACAGGAAGTTCAGTGTGAATGTGTGATCATCAGCCTGGACATTCCTCAGCATATCGAGAAAAGCATCTCTCTTCTGTCCGACATTATACTTGTATCTGTCCTGAACCCACAGCTTGTCAGAATCGTTGAGTGAATACATCACATACGGCAGGTCGACGCTCGTCTTCTGCCCCTGGTCATTCCAGTTAAAAGAAAGACCGGTATTCCCATAGTTCATCGCATCGGAAAATCTGCGTAGAAGGACTATCTTTCCACGGACTCTCGAGAGCTTTGGGATAGTATCGTACAGATACCAGCTGCTCTTGTTCTGGTTTATCGACTTAAAAAGCAGCTCCTCGAACTCCTTAGCGTTATCATTTTTGCCCTCGTCCTTTACGCAGAAAAGCACGGTCTCCGAAGGATGCGCTTTGAGGAAAGCGTAGATCTGGTCTAAGACACCGTCAAGTCTGATCTGCTCCGAGAAAACATTAGACCTCGCTCTGCACTTCCCGAAATTATGGACGAAGCCGAGGTAGTCTCCGTTTTTGTCTGACTCGACTGCCAGACGGATATCGAGATATCTGAACCCGTTCGTCAGCTGGTCGGCTATGGACATCCCCTGCGTCTTAAGAAAATGTCCTGGGAAAATATACTCTGCCGCACTGTCATGCGTTCCCGGGATCGAGATGGACGAGATCGGTGTATCGTCATTTATCTCCTGCATCCACTCCGTCGTAGACTTGTAACGCTTTGAATCAGTCACAGCCTCTTCTATCTCACCGTTATCAGCGTTTGCGAAGCAGACTAGAAGAAGCACAAAAACTACCAGGGCCGATATGAGCCTCACCCTGTTTTCTCTGAAAAACTTTTGCATACCTGTCTCTTTTCGTATATCATTAAGTTACGGGATTTATTTTAACACAAAATGCCGACTTGAAAAAGGGGACAGACTTATTTTTACACTGGAGGAAGATATGGTTCAGAGAAAAGACCTGCTGCATTTGAGCTTCTACGAAAAAAGTCCGTACTTAGGAAGCGACGGACCGCTGCGCTACCGCATAGAGAAATCCGAAGAAGGCGAGGGAGACGATAAGAAAAAAGTCATGAAAGTCACGATCTGGCCCGGACCTTTTTCATACGACAAAACCCCCGAAGAAAAAATGTCCTCGAAGAACTTCGAGTTCTCCGAGGAAGCGTTGGATGAAATATGTGAGTGGATCTCTGCGAGATCAGCCGAGATTCATGAGGCCTGATTTTATCAGGCTTATCGAAAGCTTTACAGGTTTGCCCTTAGTGATGCTTCCTGCCCCGCCTGACCTTCCGACTTCGTTATATGGCTGAAGCCAGATCTCAGAGGAGTCCTTCCCTCCAGTCAGGTCCCTGAAAGCCTTGCTGTCTGTCGGAATGGTGATATAGTAGGTTTTTCCGCTCTTTAGCGAATCAGCCTTTACCAATTTGTCATCAGTATCCCTGACTTCTACGTTCTTAAGTGCCTCGCCTTCAGGAGTGTAGGTCGTCTCACCATTTTTACTGGAAGTATTTACCTTATCATACAGGTAAATGCCGTTGGTCTTATCCTTTGCCACAGTGTTATCGCTTATCCTGAAGTAGAGCTTTGCAGTAGCTACTGCTCCGTTTATCTCTTTATCAGATGCATCTCCATCAGCATCGGTCTGCACTTCTATCTTCGCCTGTGATATCTCATCATCGCCTGACGGACCAGATACAAACTTTGCTGAAGGTGTCGATACTGAAGTACGAAAAGCAGCTATCATCGTATTTACAAAAAGCTTGGCTTCCTGCTCAGTAACATCTATCCCTTTATTGTGTCCGGCTCCGGTGTAGGTTATATTGCCGCAGCTATAGATATAGTAGTTGTTGACACAGTCATTGTAGCCGTAGAGGTTATCGCTGCTGCTGTCGTTCTGGTTCTCCACCGTGTACCATACGACTATGTTGTCGGCGTTTGTATTAAGCTGATACCACTGGGCATGGGTACTGCTGACGCCCATTTGCGCAGTATCTCCTGTATAGGAGTATCCGTTCTTCCCATTATCACGCGCAAATTCTCCTGCATTGATATTGTAGGGATAAGACGTTATCTGTCCCTTATTCACCTGGTCGACCTTCCGTGTGACCAGCGCGCCGCTATCGCCGTTGATATTCGTTGTGTAATCGTTGGAGTAGGAATACATAACTCCTTTAACTGACTTCAGTCTGTGAGCCGTCGCTGTGTCAGAGAACCCATGCACCTCAGGTACCGTAATGCCATCGGCATTGCCGCCGCTCTTAGGCTTATACGCCACTGAATACCCCAGCGCCTTAACAGCCTGCTGTACTGCAGCAGGCAGCTCACCTCCCGATGCCAGGATCCCGCTCTGATTGTTTGTCAGACTTCCCCAGTATGTCGTCCCTCCAAGGCGAGATCCGTCTATCGTGTTCCTGATATCCGAGATGCCGTAGACATCCATGAAGGCCTGACTTCTTAAGAGGACATTATAGTAGAAAGCATTGGTGAATTTATTTCCACTGTTATTATCATGGTAGCCAATATGCCATCTACCAGCATCTGTATCCTGACTGAGGTTCCTGTATGAACTGTTGTCATGGCAGAAAAGCACTGCCTTTCCTGTATCGGCAAACTTCTGCACCTGCTGTAAGCCCTTTGCATCAGGTCCATCGTAAGAATCGGCAAAGCCTAGGATCAGCATGTCATAGCTGCCGATCCAGTCCTTGTCCTTATAGATTTCTTTAAAATCGGCCGCCTTTACAGTCTTTATCTTCAGGTCATAATATGTATTCACGAAGGTGCTCGTAAGCTCTTTTCCGAACCAGTTTCCTTCCTTATTTGCGTTGTCCTTTGACATCAAAGATTCCAGGTCATAAGGATTGCAGTCGAAGTACTTGGGCCCCTTATCCTTATAGTTGCTGTTCGAATTCAGCTGGAGGATCTTTATTGATATCTTGTTCTTCTTGTTGTTCAGTCCGACAAAAGAAATCCCCTTGTAGGAATCCTTAGGTGACTCATCACCCGCTGCCCCGTCTTCATTCTCGCTTATCACGAGCTTCCAGCTCACTGCTCCCTGCAGACTCTCCGGAAGCTGGGCAGAAAGCTCATACTGCGGTGCTTGTGATTCGTTCACGCCTCCCTTCAGGTTGGAGGAAAGAACTGAGCTTCCATTTCCCTTCACATCGACCGAAGTGATCTCTTCACTTGAAGCGTCAAATACACCATCACTGTTCAGATCTGCAAATACCTGAGCAGTATACGTGGTCTTCTGCGGATTCAGGTCAGTTTCATTTACTACCCTGAAGGTAAAGTCGAGCTTCTTCGTGCTCTGGATCTTCTTGTCCCCATCGTAGTCGCCTATCACTGAGCTGTCAGGATCAGAGGCATTATACTGCTTTGGAGCTGACTCCATTTTTATCTCAGGTGAAGACAGCGAAGCATAGCTTTCTACTGAGCCTCCATCAGCCACGGCCGCCGAATAGGTCTTTACATTCCCACGGTTCTGGTATTTTTTCAATGTCTCGAAGAGTCTGGTATTCTCATCTACAGTGTCCTTTGAAATGCCACTGCCCTTTGCTGCCGGAATACTCAGCATATCAGAAGAATAAGTCTGACCCTTCTTCAGACTGCCGCTCTTGGCGTCCCACTGGATCATCAGGGCATCGCTCTGTGGCTGATGTCCCTCATCGAAGGTAACTGTGGTTTTTCCGACAGTCACAGAAGTGATCCTGCAGAAGAAGCCATTCCCCTGGCTCTGATATTTCTTCGGGACCACAAATGAACCGTCATCAGATGTTGTCCCATCCAGAACCTCGTTGTTCCACTGGGTTCTATACCATACATAGGTACATTTTACTATATCTGACGGATCCACTTCTTCTCCCTGGGCATTTTTTACGGTAAGGTCATTTCCGTTCTGATCCTTAAATACAGGCTTTACGCTGAGTGTCAGCCTTCCTGTAGACTTATCATATGAGTAGGTCGGAGCAGAGAGTGCCAGTCTGGCATTGAAGGAACTGTATGACGTATCTGATGTCAGTCCATCTGATATGATCACAGGGAAACCCTGCTTTATGAAAGAAGCCAGTTCTTTTTGTTTTTTTTCAGAGATATCGTTGCCCGAATACCTGTAAGTATCGTTATTACCCCATTGTGTACCGTATTCCCTGTCAAGCATACCTTCAGCAGCCACGTATCCATTATTCGGAATCCAGTACTTGTCACCTATGTTATAATATACCAGGCTGTCTGCGAAGCTTCCGTTCTTCGTACAGTTCATGTCGCTGTCGCGGTACTGTTTTCTGATGCCTCTGTTATCCCCGATATAGACCAGGTCATAGGTCTCTGTGATATCATCTGTAAGCCCTGCCAGAGTACGTGTAGATACAGTTGTAACTTCCACGTTGTCAGCACTGTAGTCTTTAAGAAAGCTCATGATCGTATTCTTCTTAAAGGAAGCTGCCGTGTCCGGATCAAGAAGGTTCCTGGAAGTGCCGTCTGTCTTTACTGCCTTTCCCGAGCTTACGTCGTAGAAAGAATATCCATCGGCAGAGACCTGGTTCACGCTCTCCGGCTCTATGTCAAGTACCTTCAGGTTCGACTTCTTTCCGGCGCCTCTCTGCTGATCATAGTTTATGATGTAACGCAGGGCTGTAGCTGTACTTACTTCTTTATCTAGCAGATCAGTAGTCCCTGGATTTTTCCTCTCACGAAGGGCATTCTCCTGGGTTATCTCATCGTATACGTCCTTAAAAGCAGCTCCTCGTCCTGTATAGTATCTGCTGTCAAAATACTTTGTGTAGTCCCCGGAAGCCATGGTCTTTTTATCCTGTCCTCTGAATATATAGACACTTCTGTATACGGCACCGTCAGGACAGTTCGTCGTATCAAGTGCCTTTCCCATATCCATGTACTTATATGAGGCATTTGTATCAGTAGATGAGAGCAGAGTCCTGATGCCGTCATTCGCGAGCACACTGCTGTCTGCGAATACTGGTCCCTTTATATCGAGGTAATCTCTTAACAGGTCTGTCAGATCCGAAAGTTCAGCATTTTTATAGTCGTCATCAGAGCTGTACCTGACCTGCGATGAGAACAGATCCAGTCCACCGCTTATAACCACGAGGTCATAGTCGCTGAATTTCTGTGACTGACCGGCCGCATTTGCATCAGATGACACTTCATCCGGCTTTACGCAGTCCACATAGACATTTGAAGCAATAGACGCTATCGTCTTGTCATCATCGTCGAAATCAAGGGTATTTTTTAAAAACCAGTTGTTATTCGTATAACCACCGGTGTAGCGGATCTTATCATAGTGGATCACATACTGGTAATTCGTGCTGTCCTCTCTCGCATCGCTTACTTCGTAGTCTCCATGTCCGTTCCCGACATAATCAAACTCCGTCGGGTTGCAGTTAAAGTACCCGATTTCTGCATTTCCACCCCAGTCTGAAAGCAGGAGCGACCATGCCTCTACGAATGGTTCCTCAGTATCTAGTCTGGATGCATAGTAGCCCTGATCAGAGAGATCCTTAAGAGTCATAGTGGTCTTGCTTCCCACCTCTGCTCTGCCTGAGATGCCATCTATGTAGGCATATGTTGACTCATCGTGGATGTTATGAAGTTTCCTTGCCTTTGAAAGCGTTTCATCATCTTTCGTGAGAAAATCATCGAAATTGCCGGTCGTCACCTGATCCAGCCTGTAAGAACCTTTATCTTTGACATAAATCAGCGGAAAGCCTTTTTTTCTGGCGGTGTAGAGTTCGTTCTGCACACTGCTTCCGACTGCAAGCGCTGACAGATCTATCTCTTTAAAGACAGGCTTGTAGAATACATAGTCAGATATGTCCGTAGACTTGTCCAGATCCGAGGCCGGGACCAGCGGATTTGAATTAGTTATATGCTGCATATAGCTTCCGTTATCTGTCGGATCATATGAAGAAGCTGATGCCACAAAGCTTCCACCGTTCTTTTTGTAGAAACTGCCATTTATAAATACAGTTTCCGTATCAGAAAGCTCAACCGTTTTCTGGTCTGATACGTCGTCATCCCACGGTTTAAGCTCCTTATAATACGAACCATCAGAAGCTTTTATGCTTTGAAGCGGTGCCTTGTTCTTTTCCAATGAGGCAATTCCCGCATTTTCTAAAGCCTTTAAGTACTTAGCAGCCCATTCATTTCTCTTTTCACGAAGCTTACTGCCATCCAGCCGTCCTGACACCAGATAGGAAGACTTCTCATCTGCTGTAAGAGCTCTTCCAAAGCCTGCCAGGGTAGCGTCGAAATCTATCGGCTCCTGCCCGGAGATCAGATAGCCAAAGTTGCCAGTCACAGTATCAAAGTCAGAATCAGAAGCCTTTCCTGACCCGGCCACAGGCATTATGGTATCTCCTCCGGCGCTTGTCATATAAAGGGCATTATCCTTCTTCGGTGTTATCTCAAGTATGTGAAAGGATCCTCCTGTAGATTTAAGGATGCTCTTTTTCGTTTCGATGTTCAGAAGCGAAGTCTTTGCCTTTGCTTCAACTGACCTGAAGGCATGGTTTCCCGCAATCCCAAGAAGGACCGCTGCTGCCAGTGCCACTGGCAGTACATTGAAGAAAAATATATGCTTTCTGCTTTTTTTCGGATTATAGTATTTTAAAGAACTTGTCTTTTTCATAATATTCTCCTGTTATTTTCCAAGCGCTTCATGTGCCTCTGCAAAATTCTTAAAGTACCTGGTCTCAGACCTTAGCGCTGCATCCTGCTGGGTATCATAAGTCCGGTTATCCTTCCTTAAGCTTAATATCAGATGGATCCTGTCAGCCTTTATGACAGTCTTTGAAGTATTGTCTTCCTCAGACTTTACAGTCACACCTTCCGGCGCAACGGCCGCCTCGAACCGTGATACATTCGCGCAGAGCACATGTGTCGGTGAGCAGAGCTTTGTCGCCTCAGTCTCATCGAGGGTCTGCGATATCGCCACATTCTTAGCCCTGCCATAATAGATCTTTGAATCTGACGAGACAAATCTGTAGCAGCTTATCGTGTAAGTATCATGGATTCCGTCAGCTGCTGTTCCGTCCTTTTCAAGCAGGAAAAAAGTACTTCCGAGAGGCTGCTGTTCTGCTGAATAGGCCGAGGCTGATTCCATGGTCACTTTTCCGTCAGAGTCTGCTGTGATCGACTTTTCTCCGATGACTCCTCCACCGCAGTTCATGATATCTGTCTTCATTTTGCTGATAGCGGTACGGGAATTCTCGGACAGTGCCGCCGACTTTTTAGTCTCCTTAGCCATTCCCATTCCAGACAGCAGAAATGAAAAAATGGCCACAGTTATGAGACCAAGTATCGCAATCACACATATGAGCTCTACGAGGGTAAAACCCCTGTTATTTTTTTTCATGACAAAATCCTCTTGTAACTGCTTCTGCCTGTAAGTCCATCGGCTGTCACTTCAAATACTGCGCTGCCTTTTTTCAGGGTGATGACTGCATCAGCGACAGGACTCGTCTGGTTGAAGTTCTTCGCTGCATTTGAAAAATCAACTGCCGTATCAAAGCAGTATATCTCTCCGGTTCCCTTTGTGAAAGCGACATACAGTTTCTCCGATGTCAGTTCTTTTTCGACTGAGTCAGTTACTGTGCCACCCTCAGATCCGGTTCTGGTCTTTACAGTGATTGTTTCCTGATATCTGCCAAGATATCTCGATTCTCCAGCTGTACCGTTGACATAGGGGGTCGCCTTTATACGGCTGTTTGTCGGATCCTTTTCTATCTCGATATAAGTAGTGTCATTCCTGTCTCTGGCATAGGCAGCTGTTCTGGTATCGGCAAGCATCTGCTGTAAGTCCTCTGCCGAAGAGCGGACTGACTGGGTGAACATAGGAGTCGTATTTATCGCTGCGACACCAGCTAATATAGCGATGATGGCAGCTACTACTATGAGCTCGAGGAGGGTAAATCCGCGGTTATTTTTCTTAAAAAAATCAGTTTTTCTTCCAGTTCTCATATACTACCATCTTCCCTAAGGTCCAGTCCTCACTGCTGTCAGCCTGGTCTGCACCATTATCGAGATTCCAGATATGCGTCTGCTTTAAAGCAGTGGCTCCGATACCTTCGTCACTTACTAAGTCTCCGACTGCTTCCATCGTACCGGAACACATGATAAGTCCGTGGAAATTATGTTCCAGTCTTACGTTACCATCTACTATCAGGAAGTTTATATCCTGATCACCACTTCTGAAATTATGCGCTGCAGCCGAATCAAAGTCTCCCCACACCACATAGCCTGCTTCCTTACCACCCACCTGGCCTGAGGTTATGGCAGACTTGTCTGATACGTTACATATACCGATTATACTCTGTCTCTGAGCAGAGTTCAGATTCCCGCTTCCTCCGTTATACTCATAGGTAGTCCAGGTGATATTCCTGGCAGCGTCCTGCATCAGTACATAGCAGCCGTTATCAGATGCTCCAGGTGTAGTCCTTATGGTGCCATTTTCAGTTTTCAGGTTCTTAAACTCGGTAAGCTGGGAACCATCATAGGTGTACAGCACGAATGAACCCCGCTTGTTATAGAGCCTGTCTACTACTATCAGATTATTATTGCCAGAAGACGCGGCATGGTTGGAATCCACTGCACTTACGTTATTCTTGTCCTCCCACCATGCTACTGGCACAGCCGTGTTAGTGTCACGCACTCCACAGGTCTGCTGGAGTTTTTTGACATTTATCATGTGATAGAAAGGAGTCTGTGATCCTGGGCTTGTCTTGTCGAGTGTCTCAGAGTAGTTCTTATAATCGTTCTGATACTCCTTCATCTCGTTATCCATCTGAGTCGTATCAGGGTCTGCGTCTGTCACCTGAAGCTTTCCAGAGGTATCGCCTGAGAGACCTGTGCCTGCGGTTCTTGATGCTGCACTGTTCAGTCCCGATATATCGGCATACTGTCTGATATACTTATCTATCTCACTGCTGTTCGCCTCGAAGTAGTCCTTAAAGTAGGCATTTGCCATAGCCACACTGTCGAAACTGAAGTAGTAATACTGCTTGTACTTCGATGTCCCCGTTATCGGAAAAGACATCACTTTTACCACAGGAACTCCTGAACCAAAGAAGCTTCCTATTGGCTGGCTCATGCCATAAACTTTTTTCTCAGAGCTATCCTCTACCAGTTTCCGTACTCTTGCTGTGGTCTTATCCAGGTCCTTCTGATCTACTATCTGTGGATTCGTGATACCGGAACCGAGAATAGTTCCGTTACCTGAAGGAACCAGATATGCTCTCTGCTCGCCCTTTGCCGTGATGGATGAGCCCATTCCTATCTGGTCACCATTAAACGAATCGGTGGTGTCATTTCCCTTCATGATGAAAGAGCGTCCGGCCAGAACGAGGTTTTCTGCACCACTCAGATCCAGTTTTGCTTTATTTGTAGAGTTAAACAGGATAGAGCTCGACTTTCCCGAAGTACTTCCGTTTCCAAATCCTATGTATGAACCATTGATAGATGCGCTTCCACCGTCCTCGAAGTTCAGGTCATCTGCGACATAGATCTGCGATCCAGAGTCTGATGTCAGAGGAGAATTCTTCTGCAGGTTGATATCCTGTGTCCAGAGCTCAGCGTTATTCCGCAGGATTATGCCTCCACCGTTACCTGTATACGATGGATCTACAGTCAGTTCACCATCAGTGCGTTTTTCTGAAAAGGTGACGTTTCCGGCCTCATCTTCTGAAGTGATCCTGGTTCTTCCTATGATTATCTTCTTGTTTGCTGCTACTGTAAGTGAATTCTCATGTGTAATTACAGATCCTGCATATATGCTTCCAGAAAAGCTTCCAGACTTGGCCGTACTTCCCTTTGAAGCCGTGTCATAGAAGATGATCCCTTTATCTGCTACACAGGAATACTCCGACAGATTCGGATCCGGGAATCCTATACTCGGAGCTGAGGCTGTGATCTGAGGTACCTTTAGCTTTATATCTGTAGAAACTGTCGTTACATACCCGTCATGTCTCATGTAGGTCAGGTGAATGCCCTGAAGCGTTACGGCGCTCGAATCATCCTCCTGCTTTACAGTTCCATCACAGGTCAGCTCATAGGTATCACCTTCAGAACCGGCCTTTCCCCTGAAGAGATTTTTCACAGCATCTTCATTGTAGGCAGTGATCTTTTCACCGGTTCCTATAAAAAGACTCTTCGCTGTGTTATCAGCTACATCGTTTACTTTTACAGTACCATCGGAATACACATCCAGGTGCAGGAGTCCGTCGATAAAAGACTTCCTGAAGTTCACCTGGTCAGACTTTGCATCGGCATAGAGGTTAAGAGTTGTGGCATAACCTTTCGCGGCAGCCTTACTCTCCACTTCAGTAAGCCTGTTTTTAAGCAGATCCATACCGGTATCTGCCGAGGTGAAAGTCTGTTCACTGCGCCTTTCCGTATTCCTTATCATGAAAGCAGTGCTCGTAGCATAGAGCAGAGACATCCCGAGAAAGATAATAATACCCATGGCCACGATCATCAGGATCATAGCCTCGCCTCTGTTATCTAATTTTTTTATTTTCTTAAAAAAATCTCTAATCCTGCTCATATAAGTCCTTATCAGTTTACTTTTATGCCGTTGAGCTTCATCACCGGTGACTTTCCTGCAGCCAGGCCTCCGCTCTCATAGAGCTCGATCTTTACCTTGTAGATGTGATCTATGGCTTCCTGCTTCAGAAGAGTAGTAACTGAGTATTTCTCATCTGTATCTCTTAAGTTCTCGGTCAGGTTATAGTACCCGGCAGAATTATATACTTTCATAAAACTGAAGATACCGCCTGATAGACTCTGCTTTTTAAGCATATCATCGCTCTGCCTGAGGCCCATGTTCGTATGAACCCTGAGATTAAACCTGCTCTTCTCCTGCGGATGATTTTCTATCAGCCTGACAAGACCAGAGTACTCCCTGGTGTCATCAGCTTTCTCTTTTACGATGAAGATATCACCCTTCAGATCAGACTCGTTCTCTATGATAACTGATTCCTTATATCCATTGTCAGTGGCATACGCATCATAATACGGCTTGTAAAATATCATCACATCGAAAAAATGATGATCAGCTTCAGTTTTCCCGGCGTCTATATAGGTAAAATCCTTAAGCTGCTTTTTATAGACTGCCTGGTCCTCAGAGTCAGCCGGTCTCGTCTCAGAATGACTTTGGGAATAGATCTTTTTTTCTACGAGTTTTTCCTCTTCTCCCTGCTTTACCAGTTCTCTCCATCTGAGGTCATACTCATAGGTGATGACTGGAGTCACAGTAACCTTACCATCGGATGCGGTGCTTGTGTTAAATGATATGGTGATAAGTCTCTGCTGCTTTGTGATCTTCTGGCCTTTATCATCAGGATCCTTAGTGATCTTCTTTCCTTCCTTCAGTGGATCCGTAGTGATCTGTTCCGGCAGATGGGAACTGATCCTCTGGTCAGGATCACTGTTCTTTTCAGTCGGCTGCATCCAGACATTATTAAATGACATCTGGACGGTGCGGGCTGTGTCGTTGTCCGATTTCACATAGTCGTTATCATACTGGCTGAAAGTAACCAGCCCATCGCTTCCAGTCGGAATAGCCGTCAGATTTACCTTGGCATCAAAGCTACGGTCTCCAGGCTCCACGCCTGAGCTTACTCCGGTCAGGTCTATGTCCACAGCTCTGGTCTCCTGCTTATAGAGACCATCTTCAGAAGTCTGCACTGTAGGAGTCACAGCCACACTGTCTGCTCCGAAGAGTTTACCGAGCTTCTCTGTCTGCTCCTTTTTTACACTTCCATCTTCTTCTGATGAAACTATATCGGAAGCATTCGAGCCTTTGATCTTCTCATAGATGCTCGTCGCAGCATTCGTCTCGAGTCCCATCGTCCTTGCCTTCGCGTTGAGCTTTGCTGAGATCACGAAGGTGTTCAGGAGCGGTGCCGTGACGATAGCGAGTATCGTCACGGCGATTATAAGCTCCAGAAGGGAGGCGCCGCTGTTGTCGTGCAAGGCATTATTTAATTTTTGCTTTAAAGACTTAAGCATTAGCTCCTCCAAAAAATCATTTACTCTGAATAAGTACCGAACGGATCCTTTACACCCTTTGATACTTCAGGTACTTTGTGGTCTTCCTCAGGCGCATCCTGATATGACAGGGTGTACTGGTTTATTACAGCCGAGACATTCAGTGCTGCCTTCTCAGCGTCGTATGACATATTCACGGAATCAAGCCCTGTCATGTAATCCTCATCGTACACGTAATCCAGGAAATCCTTCATCTGCGAATAATCCATGTCAGCTGCAAGTGTCATCTGATACTTGTTCGAAGTCATGTCCACCTGGTCGCTGTAATTATCGATGTCATCGAGCGGAGTTCCCTTGAACTGTGTCACGACTATCGGATCAGCAAAAGACTCACTCGTATCTGTGATGTCTAAGTCCTCTTCCATTCTTCTGGCCAGCATGATCTGGTCTTCTGTCCAGACAGATGTAGGAAGTGATGACATGATAGACTTCATATTCTCCTTGTAGGCTTCAGTCCCGTCGAGGTACTCCTGCTTGTGCTCGTCGTATTCCCGGAGCTGCTGGAGTTCAGGCTGAAGGCTGTCTATCTGTGACTGTAGATCCTGAGTCTGCTGATCGTAGTTCCTATATACTACGAAGTAAGCGACTACCAGGATCAGCACGCCGACCATTACGATGATCAGCTTTATATCTTTTTTCTGTAACTGCATTTTCATCTGACAAACCCTCCTTACTGTGCACTGCTGCCTGTAGCAGTCGTTGTACCGTCTGACGAAGCTACTGTTCCGTCAGATGAAGCTGTCTCAGGGTTCGCTGTAGAGCCGTCCGGCGCAAGAGTCGCTGTGACTGTGAAGTTCTCAGTCGACTCGCCGTTCTCTGAATCATCGAGTGAGATCGATGGAACAGATACATCAGATACTTCGATCGACTCGAATTTTCTGAAGGCACTTATCACGTTTGCTACGCTGTCCAGGTCCTTACACTGGCAGTTCAGTGTCACCGTCGAAGCGTTGCACTGCGCGTTTAATGTCAGAAGGTCTGAAGGCATTTTTGCCTCGATCTCATCGAAAAATTTACGGAGCTTTTTGTTATTTCCCTCAGCGTCCTTCTTTATGATGTCGAGAGAATCCGAATTCTTCTGGTAAGCCACGTACGCATCGTAGGCTTCCTTTGCCGGAGCCAGCTGCGTCATTTCATTTTGTATATCGGCGAGTTCCTGCTTTTTGCTTAGGTAACCGAGCACCGACATAAGGCTTAAGACTACTCCTACTGCCACGAGCACTACTGCTATGATCACAGGCACTGTGTAGGAATCATCTCCGCCACCAAAGGTAAAGCCCTTCTTTGACTTGTTCGCCAGATAGGCATCCGGAGTCAGATCTATCGAATTCAGGATGCAGGCTGCGCAGGTCAGGAAGCGTGCCACATCAGCGGAACCGCTTACTAACGGAGCAGTTTCCTTGATATTCTCGATGAAAGCCACGTCTATTCCGGACTGTTCCTGGATGGCTTCTCTTAGGAACGGCAGGTGCGCGCAGGTTCCTAAAAGCACGATCCCGTCTACCTGCAAATTCTTTGTAGTTCTCAGATAATCGGCAGCTCTGGTGATAGAGCTTACACAACGGCTTAACAGGTCTTCTGCTAAGTCTTTTTCTATAGAGCTCTTTCCCGGAGCAGTCAGTTCTGTGAAAGCCTCGAAGTAATTTTCCTCTGTCATGCCCTGACGGTCGATGTACGGATAGATCATCTCGTCACCGCCGTAAGTGAACGATCTCTGCATCACGTATGCGCCGTCCTTTAGGAAAAGACAGTCCATACGAACTGAGTCGATGTCGACATACATGACTGTGCCCTTTATCTTTACAGTCTTAAGAGCCTGGTACAGGGCATTCTGTGACGAGTCGATAGTCTTTATGTGAAAAAGTGCTTTCTGAGAAAGTGACACATAGGAATTTATGACTTCCTTAGGCGCAGCTTCGATGAGCACCTTCTGGGTATCTGATTTTTTACCTGGCTTTTTCTCATCAGGATTTTCCTGTGCGTGAACCTGGGCGGCTTCATCGCCTATGACACAGTAAGCCAGCTTGTACTGCGACATGTCGACCGGAAAATAATCATCGGCATTCGACTTTATCATCGAAGCGAGCTGCTTGTCCTTCAGTTTCGGAAGCGAGACCTCTCTGGTCGCTATCTTTCCGGATGCAAGAGATACATTTACATCGGTCACATTTTTAAGACCGTGGTTATTAAGCTCCTGAGTCAGGATCTTCGCGTAAGTATCCGGATCCGCTATCATGCCGTCCGAAACACAGCCGACCGGCGTCGCAAAAATAAAGTGGTCCGAAACAGACACTCCATTTGCTCTCTTCGTCGAACGGCAGACCATAGACACTCTGTCTCCTGCCTGTAAATTGATTACCTGTGCCATTTTTTAAAAAATCCCTTCTATAATAATAGGCTGACATAAGCCCTTAATATATCGCTTCCATACAATGCCATGAAACCGATTCCGACCGCGAGGTAAGGTCCCATCGCCAGATCCCTTCCGGCATTGAAGACTGCCATCCTTACCAGATGTATTACCGCCCCGACTATGCATCCTAAGAAAAATGCCACGACCGTAAGCCTGAGTCCTAAGAAAAGTCCGGCCGCCGCCATCAGCTTCACATCTCCTCCGCCGATCGCCGCGCCACCGCTTATCAGAAGTATCAGAAGAAGCACTCCTGCCACGACCACAAGCCCCAGTGCATGTGAGATGATTATCTGTCTAATGGTTATCGTCTGTGAAAAAAAATCATCAAACGGACTGTACTCATCGAGGATCGTCTCGTAGAAAAAGCTGTAAGAATTATGGCAGTCCTCAGCTACAGCGACAAACTCTGATACGACTCTCGCGATTCCCAGCACCAGGATAAATATATTTATCCCTGGTGGGATCTCCCTGGTCCGCTCGTCTATCACACTTAACACAATAAGCATCGAAAGAAGAGCCGCAGTCAGGATTCCCATCATCGAGATGCCGTACTGCTCTAGAACCAGGCACCAGAGTATCCCGTTCAGCACTTCTATCAGCGGGTACTGCTTTGACAGCTTCGCCCCGCAGTACCGGCATTTTCCTCTTAGAAAAATATACGAAAACACCGGGAACATATCGTACCAGGCGAGCTCGTGTCCACAGCTCATGCAGTGGCTCCTGCCCTTTACGAAACCCTCGTGCTTCGGTATCCTGAAAACCAGCACATTAAGAAATGACCCGATGCACGAGCCCAGAATAAAAACTATGATATAAACTACTGCTTCCAAATCTATCTACTTGAAAAGGGGGACAGTCCCCGATTTCATCTTCCCTTTCAGAATTATTAAGAAAATATTAACACATTCTGAAGTGTTTGTGAAGAAAAATTTAGATTTTTTTCATAAACATTACCCGATTTTACGCGGTTGGTATCGGTTGCATACCCAGATATCACCCTTTGCGTGAAAAAATCCGAGTTTTTCCGCCAGCCTGACCGAAGCTGCGTTACGTGGATCTATCTGTGCAAAAATATGACTGTGCCCCTTTTCATACGCCATCTCCATGACAGCACTGGTCGTCTCAAATCCGAAGCCCTGATACCAGAAGTCCGGGTCTATGACATATCCAAGCTCAAGCCAGGGATCATCAGACTCCGGAAAGTCTATAGGCGGCTGCATGTACTCGAGACCGCACCTGCCTATCAGCTCCCCAGTCTCCTTAAAAAATACATTCCACATCCCGAAATCGTAGAGACTGTAGATATTATCGAAGTAGTCCCGCTGGTAGACTGTCTCCTCTGCAAATGGGTACAGCGGCTCTATAAAATCCGTCATATGCGGTTTTTCATACATCTCTATCATCGGAAGAATGTCCTTTTCAGGATCACACTGCCTTATCACAGTCCTCTCCGTCTCGAGTATCACCTGCGGCACCCTGTAAAAAATATCGTGAACTTTTTTAATGAAAGCATCATCTAAGGCCCAGAGCGAGCCTATGATAAATCTGCCCGAGAGCTTCTCTCCGCTTCTCTCATATCCGATGGCCGCGATGTGACGGCTGGTCTGCCGGAACAGCTCATCCTGACTGTCGGTGACTACCACATCGTGCTCTATATCCGGACACAGCTCTGCCTCTTCGAAGAACTCCCTGTCCACGTCAGTCTCCTGTTTTAAAACAAATCTGATCTTTCCCATCTTCACTTCCTGCTTATCAGAACGAGCATCAGAAATATCAGCACGAATCCGGCGATATCATATGGAGTCAAAGCCGTCCTAAACACTGTAGCCGTGATCACAGCTGCCGTGATCGGTTCTGAAAAACCGTAGAGGATTCCCTTCTCCGGTCCGATGTACGAGACGCCCTTTATATAGGAAGTAAAAGCCAGGACATTTCCGACGAGAACCACGAAAGCTATCCCGAAAAGTCCGATGCTGTTCGGAGTGTACTGGATCGTCCAGCTTCTGAACACGAGCGCAAAAAATACTCCGCCTATCAGGAACGCATACGCCTGTAAAAGAGCTGTCGGATATTTTGCGATCAGGGTATCAGAACAGTTGTAGATCATAACGCAGACTGTGCAGATGACTCCCGAAATGATGGCCGGAAGCGAGATGATCGCGTTCTGTATCGAGCCGTGGGTAGCCAGAAGCACAACACCGAAGATGGCGAGAACAACCGCCACTATCTCATTCGACTTCGGCCTTCTGTGTCCCCTGATACAGGTGACCATCAGGATAAAAATAGGCGATAAATCCTGGAGTATCGTCCCCATCGCCGCTGTACTCAGCTGAATGCAAAGGAAGTAAGAAAACTGACTGCAGCTTACACCGAAAAGCCCGTAGACTATAAGCCTCCCTAGGTCTACCTTATTTGAAATCGGTTTAAACGTGTCTTTTCTGTACCTGATCAGGCAGTAGATGAACATGATGATCCCGGCGAGTCCGAGCCTGATCGGCACCAGCCACCTCGAATCCATTCCCTGCTTTGTGAACAGGTACTGTCCCATCGAGCCGGAAAGCCCCCAGCATACACCTCCGAAAACCGTAAGAAATGCCCCTTTTACCCTTGAATCCATCGGTAAAAACCCTTTCATAGCCGGCTTGATTTTGCCAACCGCTATATTATAATAGTAACCAAAACGAAAGACAAGAGGTTGGCAAATGGCTCTTTACGCAATGGGCGACCTGCATCTGTCCTTCTCCACTCCGGAGAAATCGCAGGAACGCTTCGGAAAGATCTGGAAAGATCACGAATGGAAAGCTAAGAAAAATATAGAAAAACTCGTAAGACCTGACGACACTCTGGTCCTGACCGGCGACCACTCCTGGGGCAATAACCTCGTCCAGTGCCAGCGTGACCTGGAATTCATCGAAGCACTCCCCGGGAGAAAAATACTCCTCCGTGGAAACCACGATCATTTCTGGAAGGCAAATCAGACCGAGAAGCTGAATGAGATGTTCAAGGGAAAGCTGCTTTTTCTCCAGAATAATTTCTACACCTATAGGGATTATGCCCTGGTAGGCTCGAAAGGCTTCTGCTTTGAGGGCCCATTCTTTATAGATACGAGAACTGATCTGATAACCGGCTACGACAAGGCAGCCTACGAACAGTCCGTAAAGCTGGTCGACAGAGAAATGAAGCGGCTGATGACAGGAATAGACGCTGCAAAAGCTGCGGGCTACACTAAATATATCATCTTTCTTCACTACCCGCCTACCTCAGTGATACAGACAGACTCAGAATTCACCCGTCTCGCCGAGGAGATAGGCGCCGAACAGGTCATCTATTCACACAGCCACGGCAAGGAGCGTTTCCACGACAGCATCCAGGGCAGATACCACGGTGTGAAGTACTCTCTCGTCTCCGGAGACTACCTGAACTTCAAGCCGATCCGAGTGCTCAAATAAAAAACAGACCCTTTGTCAGGGCCTGTCTTTTTTATTTTTATTAAAGGTTCTTGAAGCGCTCAAGAGCTGCCTTTGTATTTTCGTGAGTCCCGAAAGCTGTGAGTCGGAAGTAGCCCTCACCTGAAGGACCGAAACCGCTTCCCGGAGTTCCTACGACATTTGCATTGTCGAGAAGATAATCGAAGAATTCCCAGCTGGTCATCTTGTCCGGAGTCTTCATCCAGATGTATGGAGCATCTACTCCGCCGTAGCAGGTAAAGCCTGCTGCTGTCAGTCCTTCACGGATCATGCGGGCATTTTCCATATAGTAGCCGACCAGCTCATTTACTTCCTTCTGGCCTTCATCTGAGTAGATAGCCTCACCTGCGCGCTGAACGATGTACGGAGCTCCGTTGAACTTCGTACCGTGACGGCGGGCCCACATATCATGAAGTGAAGCATCACCAGACTTCAGGCTCTTCGGAACTACTGTAAATCCGAGACGAAGTCCTGTAAATCCAGCTGTCTTTGAGAATGATCTGATCTCTATGCAGCAGTCCTTTGCTCCGTCACACTCATAGATCGAATGAGGAACGTCCGGAGTCGAGATATAGTGCTCATAAGCTGCGTCAAAAATGATGATCGAACCCTTCTGGTTAGCGTAGTCGACCCACTTCTGCAGCTCATTTTTCTTAAGAGTAGTTCCTGTCGGGTTATTCGGCAGGCAGAGGTAGATGATGTCAGGTGTCTCCTTAGGAAGCTCAGGAACGAAACCATTCTCAGCGGTAGAAGGCATGTAGATGACTCTGTCCCACATCTCGGCCTTCGGGTCGTAGTTCCCGCAGCGTCCAGCCATGACATTTGAATCCACATAAACCGGGTAAACAGGGTCTGTAACAGCAATCCTGTTATCCTCAGAGAAAAGCTCCTGGATATTTCCAGAGTCGCTCTTGGCACCGTCTGATACGAAGATCTCGTCAGGAGCTATGTCGCATCCTCTGGCCTTGTAGTCATGCTCTGCTATCGCATTACGTAAAAACTCATATCCGAGATCCGGTGAGTACCCCTTGAAAGTCTTAGCGTCAGCCTGCTCATCAACAGCCTTATGAAGGGCATCGATAACGACCTTCGGCAGAGGCTGGGTCACATCGCCAATCCCGAGTCTGATGATCTCTTTCTCAGGATGTGCTTCCTGATAAGCGGCTACTTTTTTCGCGATAGTCGAAAAAAGGTAGCTTCCCGGTAACTTCAGATAGTTTGTGTTAACCTGATACATGTCTTCTCCTTACTTTTTTGGTTCGTATATTTTTACATCGTCTTTCTCAAAAGAATCCGGTATGTCTATGTGTCCTGTAAAGACTGTAGTCGCCGGTCCCTTGAGCCAGACTGTGTTGTTCTCCTGATCGTATCTGACAGTCAGATTTCCGCCTAACAGATGAATCGTGACTTCGTCATCGGTGAGGCCGTTTACGACTGCTGCCACTGCTGTAGCGCAGGCACCAGTACCGCAGGCAAGCGTCTCACCGCTTCCTCGCTCCCAGACTCTCATCCTGATATTTTTCCGGTCGAGGATATTCGCGAACTCAGTGTTCACTCTCTGAGGGAAGGTCGGATGATTTTCAAAAAGCGGTCCTATATGCGGCAGGTCGAGGGTCCTCGTGTCCTCGTCTGTGAAAATGACGCAGTGCGGATTTCCCATAGATACGCAGGTCACACGGAAGATGCTTCCATCGACTTCCATAGGCTCATTTATCATCTGGTCTTTTGGAAAAATGACCGGTATCTGCGAAGCCTTGAGCTCCGGCGAGCCCATATTTACAAGGACTGAATCTACCTTGCCGTCCTTCAGATAAAGCTCGATGGTCTTTATACCTGCCAGAGTCTCGATCGTGACTGTGGTCTTATCTGTCAGTCCGTTATCGTAGACGTACTTTCCGACACAGCGGATGCCGTTTCCGCACATCTCGCCTTTGGATCCGTCGGCGTTATACATATCCATTTTGAAATCAGCAACGTCTGACTTTTTTATCAGAATAAGTCCGTCTGATCCGACGCCAAAATGTCTGTCGCTTACGAATTTCGACAGCTCAGTGCCGTCTTCTATCTCATTCTTTGTGCAGTCGACATAGACGTAATCATTGCCTGTGCCGTGCATTTTTGTAAAATCTATAGAGGTCATTTATGATCCCTCCTGTCTTTTTAGTCCTTTTCTATTATACTTAAAATCTGCTCAAGTTCAAGGCTTCCGCCAAAAATATCCAGCGCGCTGCCTATCGTGACATCGATCCTGCCATCTGTGAGCCGTTTTATATCACGCAGGTCATCATAGCTTCCAACGCCTCCGGCATAGGTGACCGGAAGTCCGTCATAGTCTGCTAAAATAGTCAGAAGCTGCTCGTCTGCTCCAGCCTTTTTTCCTTCGACATCGGCTGCGTGGATCAGATACTCATCGCAATATTTTTCTAATCGGCCGAGAAGCTCAGGCGAGAGCTTCTGATCGGTAAACTTCTGCCAGCGGTCAGTGACTACATAGTAGTTCCCATCCCGCTTTTTGCATGATAAGTCTAAGACTATATGCTCTCTTCCGGCGACTTTCACGAGTTTCTCAAGTCTTTCCATCTGTATCTGCCCGCCTGAAAAAATAAAGCTGGTGAAGATCCCGTGGCTTGCTCCGGCATCCAGGAACTCCGATACGTTTGTATCGTCAAGCCCTCCGCCGACCATAAGCCCCTTCGGGTAGGTGTGTAGCGCCAGAAGTGCCTGCTGCTTCGAAGCCTGGTACTCTGCAGTGCCTCTGGCATTAAGCATTATCACGTGGCCTCCGTCAAGCCCTTTCTGCTGATAAAGCGTGGCATAGTAGCCCGCATCATGACTTGCCACGAAGTTCTCCGTCGCCGAATCCGTCCTGTCATCAAGGCTTCCGCCCACTATCTGTTTTACCTGTCCGTCATGGATGTCTATACATGGTCTGAATTTCATAACAGACATTATAGCATAAAAAAAAGCGGCGGGTCTATACCCGCCGTCGTAAAATCTGTATCAGTCCTCATCCGGTGCTGTGATGCCATCCATTCTGTAGAGGAACTTCACGGCTCCGTTCTTACCATCGGCAAGACCTGAGAAGCTCTCGTACTGCTCGCCGGCATCGATAGCTGCGCGAAGGTGATTTGCGAGAGGCTTGATGTCACCGTTATAGGCATTTACCAGCTCCTCGATACCCTCTTTGTTGAACTTCACGATACCATCGTAGAGGTCTCCGGCTCCGTCTGAGAGCTTTAAAGCTCCATCTGATAGATCATTAGTTCCACTATAGAGAGTTCCAAGACCATCTGTCAGAGTACCCTGTCCTTTGTAGAGCGTATCAGCTCCTGAGTACAGCTTATTCACGCCGCCTGAGATCTGGCCGGCTCCACTTGAAAGCTGATCAGCTCCCTTTGTCAGCTTGCCGCTGTTTGCGGCGAGTTTGCTGCTTCCTGAGTAGAGCTGATCTACTCCGTTTATAAGAGCAGTGAACTGGCTCGACAGATTAGAGATCTGCGAAGTATCTATTCCGCTCAGGTCAGCAGAACCAAGTGCTGAATTCAGCTGGTCGATGCCGCCTGACAGCTGCTTCTGTCCGGCCTCGAGTTTCTTTACTCCGTCGTTTGCCTTTGACATACCGTCGCTTACGGTCTTAGCTCCAGCTGCCAGCTGTGAAGAACCGGTAGCCAGCTGCTTTGAACCGTCGGTCAGCTGTTTGATCTGGCTAGAAACTGCTTCGCTTGAAAGCTCACTCTCAAGTGATTTTCCGGCAGTATCAAGTGCAGTCTTTGCAGCCTGTACCTGATGCAGTCCGTCGAGTGCTGTATAGTAGGTGGCAGTTGCCTTAGCAGTATCACCGCCAGTAGTCTGAGCTATAGCAGCGATGATCTGTTCCTGTGCACCTGTTAGTTTTGTGACAACTGTATCGATATTTGACAGAGTGATCTTTTCATCGGCTCCGAGAATTCCAGCCTGTCTCAGAAGACCGATAAGAGTCGTCTGGCTGTTGAGCTTGGAATCGATGGTCTGTGTCAGCTGTATCTGTGACTGCGAGGAGAACTGTGAACCCACTCCGTTTAACGCAGTCTCTATCTGACCGATTCCCTTGTCGAGAGCACTTGCTCCGTCAGATACTTTTGAAGCAGCGTCAGAAACTGACTTTGAACCTGCTGTCAGCTGATCCATGCTCTTTACGAGTCCAGGATTCTCAGCTGTGCCGTCTCCTTCATATCCTGCCAGGAGCTGATCAGAACCCTTCTTCAGCTGGCCTACTCCTGTAGATAGAGCTGAAAGCTGTGAAGCCAGGCTGTCGAGATTCAGGCTCTTCAGCTGCGGCAGCTTGCTTGAAAGAGGAGCCAGGGCTGTCTTTAACTGGCCTATGCCTCCGTTCAGCTGACCTACACCGGCTGTGTAAGTCTTAAGTCCGCTTGAAAGAGCTGATGCACCGCTTGTAAAAGTACCCATACTGCCCTTCAGTGTTCCAAGTCCGTCCTTTAACTGCTTGCTTCCGTTCTGAAGCTTCTGGCTGCCGTCCTTTGCGCTCTTTGCGCCGTTCTCGAGCTTCTTTGCGCCGTCACTTAAGTCCCCGGCACCGTCCTTTAACTGCTTTCCTCCATCTTTCAGCTGGTCACCGGCATCCTGGAGTTTATCCATGTCATCGCTCAGGTTATCAGTGGCTTCCGAATTCGAAGTCAGCATATTTGACGCGTCGACGAGAGCTGTCATCTGAGTCTGAAGGTCAAAATCCTTTACATCTGCTTCGATGTCAAGTGACTCAGGAAGTGACAGGTCCTTATCGAAAGAACCGCCGGCCTGCTCGAGTGAATCCTTGATCCCCGGAAGCGCGTATCCGATCACGATCGTCTTCGTACCGTTCTGGACGATACGGCCGTTATCTACTTTTACATTGGAAAAATCATCATTTAAGATCATTCCGGTGATAGCTGCGAACGGAACCACTGTCGATACTTTCTCGCCGTTTACCTTCTCTTCGAAGTTCGTGTTGTTCGTGTAGTCATAGTGGATCTTCACATGACCGCTCTTACCTGCGAGCTCATCAGGTGTCACTTCGTTGCCATCGAGAGTATATGTGACTTTTACAGTGACAGGAGCCTCTTTTGTGGTGTGTCCCTGATAGTAGATGTCGTTGCCATCAGCCTGCCATGTCAGGTCATCGCCGTTCTGTGTGAACTTCTCATCACCGTTCGTATTCGTGATGTCTGTAAGGTCAGAAGCCACATCATCGATGGTATCCTCACCGTCTTTGTTTATCAGGTGAGCTGCCACGATGGTATCTGAAACGGTTCCATCAGGCTTTGAGAGCAGATAGACTGTCTCATCCTTATCTAAGTCCTTGCTTGATACCTTGACATGCTCACCATTTATGATGCTGTTTGTCGTCTGCTCAGTCTCAGAAGCCTTGTCAGCCATAGCAGTATACTGGACAGAACCGGTAGCTATAAGCCCGACAACGAGGGCACCTGCTACAACTCTTATGACATATTTTTTCTTAAAAATTTTCTTAAGTGTCTGTAACTTCATTTATTTTTCCTCCAATCAGGCTCTTACCTTTTTTGCTCTGACAGCTTCTTTCGCCTTCCCGAATCCTGAGCTTGTCCTTACTATGATGCCATCGAAGATCATGAACATCGATGGAAGCAGGAAGATAACTACTATCATACTGACGATAGCTCCTCTTGCCATCAGGTTACACAGAGATGAGATCATATCGATATCGGAGTAAAGTCCGACTCCGAATGTAGCTCCGAAGAATGTAAGTGCTGACGCTACTATAGAAGTCATAGAGCCATGAAGCGCATCGGTTATGGATTCTTTTTTATCAATGCCTGCTGCACGGTTCGACTTGTAACGGTTCGTCATCAGGATAGCGTAGTCTACGGTAGAACCCAGCTGAATGGTTCCGATGACGATGCTCGCGATGAACGGAAGCGTCGTACCTGTGTAGTAAGGAATTCCCATATTTATAAAGATAGCGAATTCTATGACTGCCACCAGGATGATAGGTATCGAGATCGACCTGAATGAGATCAGGATGATGAAGAACACGATGATGATCGATACCGCATTTACACGGTTGAAATCAGAGTTTGTGATGTTCACCAGGTCCTTAGTACAAGGAGCCTCACCTATAAGCATCGCAGATTTATCGTACTTCTTTATGATCTTCTCGATCTGGGTACACTGCTTATTTACAGCGCTCGTGGCTGTAGCATACTTCGATGTAACTATCATCAGCTGCTTGTCGCCGTTATTTAACTCTTCTCTTATGTCATCCGGGATCACATCTGATGGGATCATAGGTCCTGTCAGTGAATCAGATGATACAGCAAGCTTTATGCCTTTGAGCTTCTCTATCTCATTTATCATCTTATCCGACTGTTCTGCCGGGAGATCAGCATCCGCTATGATGATAGAGGTGGCGCCCATCTTGAACTCTTCGTTCATTTTTTCATTAGCCTGCTTACTCTTCATAGAGTCAGGAAGCTTTCCAGCCAGATCGTAGTAAACCTTCGTGTGTGACTGTCCATAGAAAGCCGGGAATAAAAGCACCAGGAATATAACGAAAAATACGTAGCAGTGCTTTACTATCCAGTTGGCTGCTCTTCCGAGATCCGGCATGATGACCTTGTGGTTCATCTTTCTGACGATCGGGTCAAATACCAGGATAAGTGACGGCAGGATCGTAACACAGGAGCTCAGTCCGAACAGAACACCCTTTGCCATTACGACTCCGAGGTCAAGTCCGATACGGAAACTCATAAAGCAGAGAGCTATGAAGCCTGCAATCGTAGTCGTCGAAGAACCTGCTATAGATAGGAAGGTTTTCGAAATGGCATGTGCCATCGCAGTTTTATTATCCTCTTTAAAGACTTTCTGCTGCTCCTCATAGCTGTGCCACAGGAAAATCGAGTAGTCCATCGTAACACCCAGCTGCAGGACTGCCGCAAGTGCCTGAGTCACGTACGAGATCTGTCCCTGGACGAAGTTCGTACCGAGGTTGTAGATGACTGCCATTCCTATAGAAATAAGGAAAAGGAACGGTACAAATGCCGAATCCAGCGTGATCATCAGAACTATCAGACAAAGTACAACTGCGATGATAACGTAGATCGGAACCTCTTTTTCTGAAAGGTTCGCCGTGTCATTTATGACTGAAGCCATTCCGGATACAAAGCACTGCTTACTCAGCTTCGCGTTCATCGTGTTCAGGGCTTTCATAGTACCGTCCTCGGCCATACCCTGATCAAACAGGATGACCATCAGGTCTGAGTTCTTGTCCGCGTTATGGATGAACTTGTAAGCCTTGTCTGGAAGGACTTCCTTCGGGATATTCATATCCATGACCGAACCGTACCAGAGGACCTTCTTCACGTGCGGGATATCTGAGATGGTATCCGCGGTCTTCTTCAGGTCTTTGTTATCCATCCCTTCGACGACGACGAACGAATAAGCTCCGGTCCCGAAGTCCTTCAGGAGTATGTCCTGGCCCTTCATCGTGTCGATGTTCTTTGGCAGGTACGAGAGGATATCGTAATTTACCTTCGTGTTGATGTACCCTATCCCAGCTGGGATCAGAAGCAGTATCCCCACGATCAGTATCACGAATCTGCTCTTTACTACTGCCTTACCGAATTTAAGCATTTGTAAAAATCACTCCGTTTCTATCAGCCCTCTTGTATGAGTGCTAAAAACTTTCTTTACCGTCTATATTATAGAAAAAATAACCCCCGATTGAAATAGTCAATCGAGGATTTCGTGTAGCATTTAAATATACACTTGGGGGAAAATGTCATTTTGCAGAACAGGTGTCCTGGACTATTTTTATCACGTAATTTTCGTTTGTCAGACAGCTCACCCGGTGGCTGTTCTGTTATTTGAAAAACTCACTAATCTCCTTATCCATCTCATACACCACACTCTCCTTATCCCTCAGATACTCCTGGTAAAAATGCACGGTCTTTTCCATGCACTCATCTATGTGCCACTTCGGCTTCCAACCGAGCACGGACTTTATCTTCGTGCTATCCAGCTTTAAAAAATTAGCTTCATGCGGAGCATTCTGCTCCGCCCTGCTCTTCCAGGAAGCTTCAGGCAGTAATCCTCGGCTTTCGTTCCATTTATCACAAAACAGAGTCACCAGGTCGCCGGTCGTAAGGCAGTCTGCATCATCCGGCCCGACATTATAATCACCGGACAGGCTTCTGTCACTCCACTGTTTTTCAGCGATCAGCAGGTACGCAGAAAGCGGCTCCAGCACATGCTGATAAGGTCTTGTAGAGAACGGATTCCTGACTTCTATCGGCATGCCTTTCGATGCCGCCCTGACACAGTCCGGGATTATCCTGTCCACAGCAAAATCCCCACCTCCGATCACATTCCCGGCGCGGGCTACAGACACCGCCCGACCATCTTCTTTAAAAAATGAATTCCGGTAACAATGCACAGCCAGATCCGCACAGGACTTCGAATTGCTGTAAGGATCAAAGCCGTCAAGTGGCTCGTTCTCACGGTAGCCCCAGAGCCATTCATTATTCTTGTAGACCTTGTCTGTAGTGATGATCACAGCGCTCCGCACACTTCGAGAAAGCCTGATGCACTCAAGCACATTCACAGTCCCCATCACATTCGTCTCATAAGTATATACCGGGTTCCTGTATGACTCTCTTACGATTGGCTGCGCAGCTAAGTGGAATACTATCTCCGGCCTGAAATCATCAAATACCTTTTTCAGGTGCTCCAGGTCCCTGACATCACCGCGGATATCCTGAATATCTTCAAATCCAGCCGCGCTGAACAGGTTCGGCTCGGTCGGAGGCTCCAGAGAATACCCACAGATATCAGCACCGGCATTTAATAGAATCCTTGTCAACCATGCGCCTTTGAAGCCGGTGTGACCGGTGATGAGTACTCTTTTTCCTTTGAAGAATTCAAGCATTATCTCACCGCCTCTCTGATCACCTGTGCCATATAGTCAATCATCTGATCGGTCATTCCAGGATACACACCGACCCAGAAGGTATTCTCCATGATAAAATCAGTATTCGTAAGCTCACCTGATACCCGATAAGCATCTGTATTCCTTATATCATCAAAACACGGCTGCTTTATGATATTCCCGCTGAAAAGCAGTCGGGTCTGAATATTATGCGACTCTATGTATTCGACAACATCCTGGCGCTTAAGACCAGATTCTGGCCTCATAGAAATAAGAAAACCGAACCACGAAGGATCAGAATTCTCTGCTGGCTCCGGAAGTATAATCCTATCACTCAGATCATCCAGCGCATTACGCAGCCACTTCCAGTTATGCTTTCTCCTATTGATAAAATCCGGTAATTTTTCTAACTGAGCCACGCCAACAGCCGCCTGCATATCGGTCACCTTCATGTTATACCCGAAATGACTGTAGACGTACTTATGATCGTAACCGTGTGGCAGCTCACCATAGTCACCATCAAACCTGTGACCGCAGGTATTATCCCTGCCGGACGGACAGTAGCAGTCACGTCCCCAGTCACGATATGACAGGATCAGCCTGTTCAGCACCGGATCATTCGTATATACTGCACCTCCCTCGCCCATAGTCATATGATGCGGCGGGTAAAAAGACGAGGTCCCGATATCTCCCCAGGCCCCTGTGTATCTGGTCACACCATCGATAGTGTACGTAGACCCCAGCGCATCACAGTTATCCTCGATGAGCCACAGTCCATGCCCCTTGCAAAAATCCCGTACAGCCTTTATATCAAAAGGATTCCCGAGCGTATGGGCCAGAATCACAGCCTTTGTCTTCCCCGGATTATAGGCTTCTTCAAGCTTTGTGACATCCACGTTATACTGCGGCAACGTCACATCCACGAATACCGGCACGGCGCCGTACTGCAGGATTGGATTTATCGTGGTCGGAAACCCACAGGCCACGGTGATCACCTCATCACCGTGCTTTATTCTCCTCTCGCCCAATTCAGGAGCCGTCAGAATGCTGAATGCTATCAGGTTTGCGGATGAACCCGAATTCACCAGATGCGCATATTTTACACCGAGAAATTCAGCGAACTTCTTCTCGAATTCAGATGCAAACCTGCCTGTTGTAAGCCAGAAATCAAGCATCGCATCAGTCAGTGAGAGCATTTCCTTTTCATCATATACACGGCCGGCGTAACTCATGCGGTCGCCAGGTTTGAAATCAGAATGATCCATCTCCTCCGACTTGAACTGCCTGTAAAAATCAGCTACCAGCCCTTTTATCTCGTTGCGGGCTTCTTCTTCATTTTTCCAATAAGAATACATAATATTGCCTCGCCATAATATTCTTTAATGATTTTCTTAATCTTAATTAATATTGCCATCCTGAAATTTCACACAGTTATAATCCTGTGCAGTAAATAAAGGTCTGTAAGTTCCATCGTTGCTTTCAGTTCTCATTTCATATACAATGTTCAGTAAAAAACTTTCTTTATAATGTTCTCCGAATCTGTTTTCCAAAATAAATGAATACATCGATAAACTAGACCTTTGTTTTTTCCAAAATTTGTCTGATGAATAAAACCCTATCACACCTGTAGATTGTCCCTTAATAATAGTTTTCTTTTTAACATTATTCATCATATTAAGTTTATAAGTATTTTGATAATTGTCAGTCATTTCATCAAACTGTATAGTTACTAAAGAATCTGTTGTATTAGCCACATACATCCATATTACTTCACAATCCTTTTTCTGCACATCACTGCTATAGTCAATTTCAGCATCCGCATCAAAAATATAGATTGGTTTTTCATTCTTCATTAAAACATTATTGATACTCATTGTCTCGCATTTAATGTCTGATACTATGATAAAAGGTTGAATATCCATCTTAAAGTGCCAAGAATCAAATTCCTGAGCATTTTCAGCGATTTCATTAGCTTTATTGCTCTGTAAAATAGCCACTACTCCAACAAAAAATGATCCGAGTGTAGAAACACAGGTCCCTATATAACCTAAAATCCCATCAGCACTGATTTCCGAGCAAAATTTTGGTGATAAAAAATGTATTAATACTGCTGCAATAATCTCAACTATAACTATGCTTATTGCCGTAATGATCCATTTGCTTTTGTTGTTAGAATTCCTTTTTCTCATACCTTACTGTTTTTAATATTCCTTTCTCAAATAAGGTCTTCGGCACCCACCCCGTATCTCTTGTCAGATCAGATATATCTGCTTCCAGATGCATCACCTGATTAGGCAAATACGGAATCGCACCTATATCAAGCTTCGCTGACTTGTCTACAGCATCTCTGGTAAGTTCCATATACTCTTTAAGAGGTCTGGCATGTCCACTCCCAAGTACATACTTCGCACCATCATGGCCAGACTCAGCCATTGCCAGAAGTGCTTCAGCCGCATCTTGAGAATACAAGTAATCCCACATCTGTTCGCCGGCAGTCAACATCGGAGTCTCATTGTTCATCAGTTCACGTATGATTGTCGAGATCAAGGTATCCTTACCATCATTGGGTCCATACACACTCACAATCCTCGGCCATATGTGCCTGATACCAGCTTCTTTACACATGGCTCGAGTCATCTGTTCGGCACAGAGTTTTGCCATACCATAACCGGTAACAGGATTCTCTCGTTGATCAGAATGTATTATACCGTCCACATACCCGTATTCCGCCTGGCTGCCTGCTCCTATATAAACTTTGCATCCGAGAGTCTGTGCTGCTTGAACTGAGTCTAATGCATATCGTACATTATCATTCTGTAAATACATATCCATCCTATTAGTTCTATCCTGAGTACCTGACCAAGCCAGATGAAAGAAAGCATCTATATGTGTATCGATCATATCAGGTAGTTGTTTCAGCTCATTGAGGTCACAGTATATCTTGTGAATATACTCAGAGTCAGAAATCGTATCGTTCCTTTGAGACTCTAAGTGACAGACTACATATGTCTGAATTTTTCTGTCACAAAGAAGTTTGACAAGCGCCGAACCTATAACTCCTGTACAACCAGTAACAATAGCTCTTTTATTTTTCGTCATATAATCCACCTATCAAATATCATATAACTTATATATCGGTATATTTATGTTCAATGACTTTAAACAGTCATCTATCGATTTCTGTGCAGTATATGTAGTGATCAGGATAGCTTCAACATCTCCTGTCCTGATATCATTTAAGTCAAAAGGATGTATTGGAATTCCTGCAATCTTACTTCCTTCTTTTCTCTTATCTGAATCATAAACTCGAACAACATTTTTAACAGATAATCTTGTATTAGCGAGCAACATCGATACATGATGTCCAACTCCCCATATGGCCAGCTTTATATCATCAGGGATTAAGTTTATTTTATCCTTTACAGTCTCAAGATACATCTCATTATTTTTTACATAGTTCTTAAAGCAGTCCTCTGAAGAGATTTCTGGTTTTAATTTGTTATCATCAATAGTCATATCTTCTTTTTTCCAAATTGATGCTATTGCTGGATAGCCAGCTGGAAGATACAGATTATCTTCAAATATGATTTCTTTATTTATTAAACTGAAACCTGCATGGTTCATCATGTATGTCAAACTTTCCAGTGTGAACATGCTTACATGTTCCTCGCAAAACATCCCAAAAGGTTCCTCTATGTATTTATAGTCAAGTGTAGGCACCTCAACAAAAATATACTTTTCACATATTTCTCCGCACTGGCAAATGAAATTAAATGGATTCACAATGTGTTCCAAAACCATTGAAAGAAATACCAGATCATACTTACGATTTGTACCTACACTACTATAGTATTCACTGAACATACCGTTATAGAGATCAACTCCATAATTTTTCTTGGCTAATGCACAATTAAGTGATGACGGTTCCACCCCCCCCAGACCGTCCGAAAACGTTGATTTTACGGCGTTTCCGGACGATTTTGAGTTCGTTTTTTTCTCATCTTACCTAACTTTTTCTTTCATCTAATAGATAAATGATTTTTCAATTCGCATTTTGATCTTT